>Ga0210400_10000739_pt1 | contig 34675 bp, 29 predicted proteins | sample IncBWH26MmetaG_FD_155456 | JGI IMG/M metagenome (GOLD analysis project Ga0210400, IMG submission 155456) | Forest soil microbial communities from Barre Woods Harvard Forest LTER site, Petersham, Massachusetts, United States - Inc-BW-H-26-M | ecosystem: Environmental > Terrestrial > Soil >... | reverse complement strand
GTCCAGGTAAGAAGTGTCACTCGGCTGGGCGCGGAATTCTCCCCGTTGCGACCAGCCGCGCTTGGAAAAGTATTCTGCGCCGACAGTTGCATCCATCACGCGGTTGATGGCCCAGTAATACGCGTCGCCGACGATGTTTCCCTTGGTTGAAGAACGCCCCACCGAGGGCAGCAGAAATCCTGACTGTCGGGATTCTTTTTCGACCGGATGCGTCGCGAAAGGAAGATAGAGAATGGGAAGCCCATGCAGCAAAAAAGTGCTGCGATAAATTTTGGCGTTGCCGCCCACGTCGACACTGACCTTGCGCGCCTCGAATTGCCATTTGGGGTGAGGCAACTCGCAGGTCGTAATCGTTCCGTCATAGACGAGGTAATGATCGGGATTTGTCTTTTCGACGACTTTTCCCGTGAAGGCAAAGGGCGCAGTCGAGGTCAGAATTACGCGGTTGCTGCGATAGCGAAGACCGGTCGTGCCCGTGACGTCATAGAATCGCCCGGTTTCGAGCTCAAGGTTGTAGGTGCCATGCGTCGCCCGAATATGGTCATCGTTCGGACCGCCGTCGAGTGCGAAATGCCCGGTGGCGGTGGCTTCGTGTGTATCCGCGTTGTACGTGGCTTCATCGGCGCGCAGAACATAGCTTCTATAATAGATTTCGACTGCCCCATGCAATCGGTAATCGGATCCTTCTTGTTCTTGCTGGATCGCGCAGATGGTCGGCACATCTTCTTTCTGATTCGCCGCCGCAACGGCGCAGGGCGTTGTTTTTTCCGGCGCTGAATTTTCCTTCTGAGCTTCAACTCGATTTGGCGCAGGTTCCGCAGGCGGCAACTGGCTGGTAACTAATGGCGGGACGAGAAGCAGGTGACAAAGCATCGCCGCCGTGATAAGGAATCTGTTGCGAAGAGTCATCGGAACGCGATCGTCGAAACAAAATCGTCCGGAGCGCATGCACCAAGCGCCGGACGAAGAGATCGGCGGCAGCCGTCGTGAACTTAGCACGGCTGCGCCTCAGGAGGCAAAGCCGTCAGGAGGTTTGGACTCCGGCCTGGGCTTCGCGGTTATCCGGTCCGATGTTCTGAGTCTTCGCAAAACTGTGATTCATGACCTGTCTGATTTGTGGTGAGATCTGCCGTTGCTCTTCCGAAACGCATTCCGACCTTCCCCCGCGTTGGTTAGCGGATGAGATGTGCACCGTGGCCGCTTCCCCGGAGGTTGAGCAAATGCCAAGCGGTGCGGAATTCATTCCGCAACCGCAAGCGGAAGAGTCCCTGGCCAACCAGAGCGCCGGCGCTGAACCCGAAGACTCTTCCGTGTGGCGCCGCGAACTCGCTGCTCGGTTGAACCAATATCAATCACGGCGTAAGCCACGGCCGCCACGGTATCCGTCGCTGCGGTTGCGTTTCGAAGAGAACGGCAATTCGAGTTCAGGCGCCATTTCTTCCCAATCCGCCGCCTATTCGCCAGCGATCACATCGTCGCCGGCACTGGCCTTGGACCCATTCGCCGGCGCCAGTGCTGCAACTTGGGCAGAGCCTTCCAGTTCGCTGACAATTTCTGAAGTTGAAAGGTCGTCCGAGACTCTGCAATCCACGGGATTCCACGCGCTCGCAAGCGCGGCCTCCTCCGCGGTCCCGGTCAAAGCCAAGATTCTGGAGTTTCCCCGCTCCTGGACGCCGCCTCCCGCCCCGTTCGACGAATTGGCGGAACCTGTCATGGATCGTCCGCGCATTCTGGAGGCTCCGGAAGTTGTTCCCCCTCCGCCGGCTCTTGGAGGAATCACCATCGATCCGGCGCCGCAACCGGCCCTCGAAAAACGCCCCGGCATTGATTTCCCGCTGCAGAGTGCACCCGTGGCGAGGCGCGTCCTTTCCGCCCTTATCGACGATGCGGTTCTCGCGGTGGCCAGCACTCTATTCGGATTCATCTTTTGGAAGATGACATCGATTCGCCCACCGCGACTCCAGATGGTCGAACTCGGCGTCGGACTTACCGGTGCATTCTGGGCCGCTTATCAATACCTGCTGGTCGTCTACTCGGGCACTACGCCGGGCCTGCGTCTGGCAGGACTTGAATTGGCCCGGTTCGACGGGAGCACCGCCGGACGCGGGCTGCGGCGCTGGCGCGTTCTCGCATCGTTTCTCTCGGCGCTCTCCCTCGGGATGGGATATGCCTGGGCGTTTCTGGACGAGGATGCTCTCTGCTGGCACGATCGCATCACACATACCTATCTTGCGCCTAAGCGACGCCGTACTGAGTGCTAACTCTATGAACAACCGCTACCGCCCTATGCTATCTTCAATAGGTTTACTCTGATAAAGGTCCCGCACTCCTCTGAATAATGGCTTCGTCTGTTGAAGGCTCCAAACCGGCCATAAAGGTCTTCGTCGCCACCACGGTGATGTTGTCCTTTATCTCGTTCTGGCGTGCCTCCGCGATCGTTCTCTCCGACCTTGCCTCCTCCGCTTACTACGCTGGCGGCGACGCCGAGAAGGTAATTGGAAAGAGCGCCCCGTGGTTCATTCTGGCGGTAATGCTGTTCAGCTATGCGGTGCGGGCGCTCTATATCGAATCCAGCAGCATGTTCGTCCGCGGCGGCGTCTATCGCGTGGTCAAGGAAGCCATGGGCGGGGGCCTGGCCAAGTTTTCTGTATCCGCCCTGCTGTTCGACTACGTCCTGACCGGTCCCATCAGCGCTGTGTCAGCCGGCCAATACCTGGCCGGCTTCATCAAAGACATGGGGGACCACTTTCTACACCGGAAACTGCAGTTTTCTGACGACTACTTCGCTGCCGCACTGGCAATCATTGTGGTCCTCTATTTCTGGTGGAAGAACACCCAGGGCATGCATGAATCCAGCCAGAAGGCGCTGCAGATCATGGCCATCACTACGGTGATGGTGGTCATTCTGCTCATCTGGTGCACCATCGCAGTTTTGCGCTCGCCGATTCAGCTGCCGCCGAACCCGCTGCACGCCGGTGTTGTCCCTCTGAACAAGGAATCTCTCGGCTGGCTCAACGCAGTCCCCTGGATCAGCCACCTCACCTGGATTATTGCTTTCGTGGGTTTCGGACATTCTGTGCTCGCCATGAGCGGCGAAGAAACGTTGGCACAGGTCAACCGCGAGATCGAACACCCCAAGCTGAAGAATCTGGAAAAGACGGGGCTGGTGATTTTTATCTACAGCCTGCTGTTTACTTCGTTGGTTTCATTCTTTGCGGTGATGATCATTCCCGACAAGGTTCGGCCGGATTATTTCGCCAACCTGATCGGTGGCATCGCTGTCTACCTCGCTGGCCCGGAGAGTCTAAAGCTGTTATTTCACGGGTTTGTCGTGCTTGTGGGCGTGCTGATTCTGGCGGGCGCTCAGAACACTTCCATCGTGGGAGCAAACGGCGTTCTTAATCGTGTGGCCGAAGATGGCGTGCTCACGAGCTGGTTTCAAAAACCGCACAATCGTTACGGCACGAGCTATCGCATCATCAATCTGATTGTCGGCATGCAGTTGCTCGTGATCTGCCTCAGCTTGGGAAACGTCTACGTCCTGGCGGCCCTCTACGCTTTCGGCGTGATCTGGAGCTTCGCCATGAAGTCGATCGCAGTGCTCGTGCTGCGCTACACCGAGCCAGGAAATCGCGCATGGAAAGTGCCAGGCAATGTGCAGATTGGGAAGACTGAAATTCCGGTGGGCCTGATCTTGATCTCCGCCGTTTTGTTGATCACGGCATTCGTGAATCTTTTCACCAAATACCAAGCCACGATCGCCGGAGTAATTTTCAGCGCTGTGTTCTTTACCATCTTTAGCCTTTCCGAGCGCCATGTCACCAAAGAGCGCCACGGCAAGCCGGAACAGCTCGACCAGTTCCGCGTCTACGGGAACCAGGAGCTCGGCAGCGGAGCCATGGGCGTGCGTCCGGGAAACATTCTGGTCGCAGTGCGCGACCCCCGAAATCTCTACTATCTAAGGCACATTCTGGGCCACACGGACACGGCCAAGCAAGATGTGGTGGTGATGAGCGCGCGCCTCTACCATCGCGAACCCAGCTTTGGCGGCAGCCCGGTGATGGAAGCTAGCCAGGTTTTTGACCACTACGAGCAGGAACTCTTTACCGCAGCCGTGGCTGTCGCGGAGAAAGAGGGGAAGCCGATTTCTCTTCTGGTGGTCCCGGCCACAGATGTGTTCGACGCCATCATGGTGACCGCGCAACGCCTCGATTCCAGTCGCGTGATTTGCGGCCTCTCCAACAAACTCACGTCCGACGAGCAAGCCAAACTTACGGGTGACGCCTGGGAGCGTATGCCCGAGCCCCGCCCCCGCATTACATTGGAAGTCTGCGCTCCCGACGGTACGGTTCGCGAGTACACCATAGGTCCGCATAATCCTCGGCTGCGGCCACAGGATGTAGAGCTCATGCACAAGCTTTGGCTCAATATCACTACTGACCCAAAGTTCGCCGGGACGCATCATTACCACATAGTTGCCCTCGCTCTGGAAGAATTGCAGCGCGAACTGAGCACGGATCAGCGAGCCGAGCTTCTGCAAAAACTTCTGGAAGAGATGCATCGCTCCCAGCCCAACTGAAATGGCAGGCTGTTGGATCGTGGTTTGCCGATGTGGATGGCAGATTGGTCCCGGTGTCAGTCATATGCCTTATAGTTGTCTTCGTTGTCGCCGGGCCCGCTATGTTTCGACCGTTCTTTCCCCCGAAGTGTAAGACAACACCTCTATCACAAGTCAGCCGCCCGAGTAGCATCTCGCGGACATCACAGCACGGCTGTTTCGTGGATCAGGCGGCCTTCAGCAAAGCGCTGCAGGCTCAACATCGACGCATCGATCAAATCTGTTTTGCCGGTGAGAATCAGGTCGCTCAAAATCTTGCCGGTCGCCGGGGCGTGCATCACGCCGTGCCCGCTGAAGCCGTTGGCTAAAAAAAGGCCCGGGACTGCAGGCACTTCGCCCAGAATTGGATGATGGTCCGGCGTCATCTCATACAACCCTGCCCATGCGCGCTGGGGATTGACCGGTAGATTCGCAAAGCAAGGCACGCGGTCCGCCGCACGAGTCAAAATTTTCTCGACAAAGAGGGGATCGAAATCTGGCTTGAATCCGGGCGTTTCTTCGGGATCGTTCCAGGCTAGAAGAAAGCCGCGAGCCTCCGGACGAAAATGGAATCCATTCGACATATCGACGATCATGGGCGCCGTGTGAGGAAATTCATTGAATGGTTCCGTGGGGACCAGCATCCGGCGCAGCGGCTGAACCGGCAAATCCACTCCCGCCAGCGCAGCCACGCTTGCCGCCCAGGGGCCGGCGCAATTAACTATTGTTCGAGTCTCGACAGCGCCGCGAGTCGTTTCGACGGATACAATTCCCGCTGCGCCCCGCGTCACCCCCGTGACGGCGGAATTTTTCCATAACTTCGCGCCGTGTTCGGTTGCCCATGTCATAAAACCAATCATTGCACTATAGGGATCTACAAAGCCGTCGGTGGAACAGAAGGTTCCGCCGATGATGTCGTCCGAGCGCATTTGCGGAAACATTCCGTTGATCTCAGCGCCCTCTATCACGCGCACGTTCTTCAATCCCATCTCTACTTGTTGGGCATAGTTCGCTCGCAAATACGCCATCTGCTTCTCGCTGGTGGCGCAAAACAAATACCCCTGCGGTCTGTAATCACAGGGATAGCCCAATTGTTCTTCGAAACTCGCATAGAACGGAATCGAATACAGAGACATCTGAATGCTCACGGGAGTGGAGAATTGAGCCCGCACGCCGCCCATGCTTTTGCCGGTCGAACCTTTCCCTTGCGCAGATTCGCGCTCGATTACCAGAACGCTGGGGCATCCATTCGCGGTCAGATGATACGCAATGCTAGAGCCGACGATGCCACCTCCAATGATCACAACATCAGCACTATGCATATTGTCTTGCAGTCAGAATGACCCAGCATTCTAGCCCATAGGGAGGCTGATCGCGATACGCTTGGTGCGATTTTCGGACCCATCGCTGTTTCCCGGAAGGACATGCACTAGTGGGGAATGGGGCTCCCGTGCTGAGCGGAACTTTCCTCCACCTCGGTAACTTGCCCCGGTTACCGCTGCTGCCTAGTCTGGAATAGCATGGCTTTGCGCTGCCTCGTATTTTCGTCCAACGAAGAGATGGTCCAATCCATCTTTCAGGTACTTCCCGATCTCGGTCTTGAGGGAGAGTACTGCCCGAGCGCGGTCGACGCGGTCGAGAAGGTCACGACGCAACTATTTCAGATCGTCATCACCGACTGGGATGACCAGCCGGAAGCGGCATTTCTGCTGAAGACGGCGCGAGACCTGAAGGCGGCCCACCGTCCCCTGACTCTGGCGATCGTCGGCGATGCCAGAATGCAGGAAGCGCTGAAGGCGGGCGCCAACTCTGTTCTGCTGAAGCCAATCCGCGCAGAACAGGTACGCGACACCATGACGACGGCGTGCCAGCTTCTTCGTGGCAAGCAGCAGCCACCAGTGAAGACCGCACAAGCGTCTGCTCCCGAGCAGGCCGCTGAAGCGGGGGCGTTAGCAGCTGCGGCTTCGGCAGCGGCGGTCTCGGCCCCAACGTTTGTGACCCAGGCGCCTGAGAAACTTCGCGCTGGAGAATTCCTGCAGTCGCCGATCTCCTCCCCTGGAGCCCAGTTCGACACAGAATCTGAAGTCGCGCCCCTTCAGTCTGACGGCAGCGAAGTGGAAGCCCTTTCTCAGTTGGAGCCAACGGCTGCGGCAGTGGACAGCGCTCCTGCGGTAGAACCTGAACCCGAAGCCCCGTTGACCGGCTGGGCCATGTTGCAGGCTCGCTTAAACAAAGCCGCGCCAGCCGTCGCGGAGAGTGCTCCGGGAAAAAACGAATTGTTAGCCTACAGCGACAGCGCGTCGAATAGCGCACCGCCTTCGGGCCTGGCGCAAAACAATAGGCAAGATGGTGGCAAGGTTCAAGCTTCCGCAAATTCAGACTCGGAGCAGCAGGCAGAAGCCGCGCTGTTTGACTATATGTCGGCCGAGTCGAAGGCAAACTCCGCGCCGACGGAGCGAGTCACGCCAAATCGCGGCCCCATTTTTCTGGCAGTCGCGTTGGCTCTATTCGTGGCGCTGTTCGCGGTGCCCCAAACGCGGCAGAGTTTGACAGGAGTCTACCGAAACACATTGCGTGCTGGCGGTCGTTGGCTCAATCCTCCTCCTGCAACGTTGCCTCAAGCGGCGGCGCAGCACGATAGTTTTGGTCAAGCCGGCGACGAGTACAAGTTTCCCGTGCCCGGCAATATTCCCGATGCCACGACGGATCCCTCTGCCATACGGGTGCTGCCCGTAATCGACCCTACTGCGAAGCCGGATAAGAATGCAGCGCAGACCGGCGCTCAGCAGGGACCAATCACAGAGAATACGGCCGACCAAAACCAAGAAGCTCCCGGTCAAAGCGTACAAGTGCAGGCAGAGCAGAAAAATCCCGCCGCTCCGGGCGTCGAGGGTACGGAAGTGAAACCTTCGCAGGTCAACCAGCCTGCGGCCACTCTAGTGTCGGATGCGACCCCGATTCAAGTTCAAGCCCCGCCAGTACCACAGACAGCGGTGCCTCAGCTTTCGATCGCGGTTCCTCTGCGGCCCCATACGGAGCCTCAGCCTCAAGCAATTTCAGCGAACGCAGCCACGGGCATACCATCGAGCCTGAAGTCGCAGATAGCGTCCTCTGTGCCTGAGTCCAGCGGAACAAAGCCGGCCGAGGCTGCGATGTCGTCGATTGAGCCCGTGAAGTTGCCAGAGTCCGTGATCCGAGAATTCCTGACCCAAACAAGCGAGCCGGAGTATCCAGGAAAGGCTGCAGGACAGCGCGGCAGTGTTGTTCTACAGGTTTTGATCGGGCGCGACGGCGCCGTTCAAGATGCAAAATTTCTACAAGGATCGCTGGTGTTCGCGCGGGCGGCTATCGATGCGGTCAAGCAATGGCGGTTCAAACCGTACACTATGAACGGCCGCCCAGTGTCCGTGGAGAGCGCGATGACCTTAAATTTCAAGCCTCCCGCCTAGAAAGCTGCGGTTACCATTCTGGCCCTGAAGCGTCTGATCATCAGGGTACGACCCACCGTTCCAGCAGGTTACCGACGAAGCCTGAATTTGGGTAGCCGCCGGACGAAAAGCAGCATCTACAAGATATAATAGGAAAGTTCCAGTGAACGTGACCCTTTCTCAAAAGAAGAAAATCTGATGTCCATGAAAACTAAGGCTGCAATCCTGGTTTCATCCTTTGCGGTGTTGTTATTCGTAGTGGTGGGTTCTCTGGGGGGCGTGCACGCCTCCTCAAACGATGGTTCCTACCGCCAGATGCAGGTGTACAGCGAAGTGCTGTCGCGGGTGCAGAGCGAATATGTGGAAGATCCCAATATTCCTAAAGTGACAGACGGTGCTCTTCACGGCCTGGTCGAGTCCCTGGACGCGAACTCCAGCTACATGACAGCGGCGGCCTACAAAGCTTACAAGACCCATAAGTCGGAAGCGAAAGGTGAAATCGGCGCGACTGTTTCGAAGCGCTTTGGGTACGCGGCCATTGTATCTGTCCTGCCGGGCTCGCCCGCGGAGAAGGCAGGCATCGAGGCCACAGACATTTTCGAGTCGATCGAAGGTATGAGCACCCGAGACATGTCGCTGCCGGAGATCCATGCAGCGCTTTCTGGAACACCCGGTTCCACGGTCAATGTTTCCGTAGTGCGCGCGCGCCGCGCCGAACCCCAAAAGATGGTGATCACGCGCGATGTCGTGAGTATCCCGCCGGTTTCTGACAAGATGCTCGAGGATGGAATCGGATATGTGAAAGTGGACGCTCTGACCAAAGGCAAAGCGCAGGAGATTGCCGGCAAGATCAAATCACTGGAAAAGTCGGGAGCTAAGAAGCTCGTTGTGGACCTGCGAAACACCTCAGATGGAGACGAAAGCGAAGGGGTCGCGACCGCCAACCTTTTCTTGAACCATGGAACTATCACCTACCTGCAAGGGCAAAAATTCCCCCGCGAGGCGTTCAATGCCGAGCCAGGGAAGACGGTGACAACTCTTCCGCTAGCGGTGCTGGTGAACAAAGGGACGGCCGGAGCCGCTGAAATCGTGGCGGCTGCGATCCTCGAAAATGCCCGGGGCGATGTTGTAGGCGATAAGACTTTCGGCGATGGATCGGTACAAAAGACGATCGATTTGCCTGACGGCGGCGCATTGATCTTGTCGGTGGCGAAGTACTACTCGCCGAGCGGGAAGGCGATCCAGGAAACTGCGGTTACGCCCAACGTGGTGGTGGCGGATGAAACTGAAAATGTGATCTCCGAGGATGACGGACAGGAGCCTTCCTCTGAAGAACCCGAAGCCAAGCCGAAGAACACGCAGGACGATCAACTGCACAAAGCCATCGAGGTGTTGAAGAGCAGAGCCAGCTAACCGTTTCACCCATAGGTTTTCACCCGAAGAGATCGACGAAATGTTTATCGCGCAGCCGACTTGGCTGCGCGATTTTCGTTTGCTCGCATCTCTCCCTTGCTTGCATCCTTAGTTTTCTCGCACCTTTCGTCATCCAGCGAGTTGTCTTGTAGCCCCGATTCATTACGCCCTGCTATTCTGAACGCACTCGCCATGAAGTCGCTCTACGAAGATCTTCCGCCGGTGGAGGTTGCCGGCCGGAAGTTAGTGGGCCGCGTGTTGTTTGGCCTTTTAGTGCTGGTTTCCGCGTTAGTGGGAGCGACCGCTGGACTTCTGCTCGTCTACACTACCGATCTGCCTCAGGTGGAAGCCCTCGAAGCTTATCGGCCAAGTTCGATCACTGAGCTGTATGACGACCACGGGCGCGTAATCGGATCGTTCGCCCTACAGCGCCGAGTAGTGGCCAGCTACGATGATTTTGCCCCCATGCTGCGAGAGGCTCTGGTCTCGATTGAAGACAAAGATTTCTACCGCCATTCCGGAATCAATTTCTGGCGCATCGTGGGGGCAGCCTACCGTGATATTCAATCGGGCGGGAAAGTGCAGGGGGCGTCAACCTTGACCATGCAGTTGGCGCGCAACCTGTTTCTGTCTCCCGACCGTTCGTTCCACCGAAAAGTACAAGAGACGATGTTGGCGATCCAGATCGAGCGCCGCTTTACCAAGCCACAGATCTTTACCCTGTACGCCAATCAGATTTTTCTAGGGCATGGGGTCTACGGATTCGAGGCGGCGTCGGAATTCTATTTCAGCAAGCCGGTTCGAAAACTGACGTTGGCAGAGGCCGCCCTGCTGGCAGGTTTGCCCAAAGGACCGGGAATCTATTCGCCGATCAATCATCCCGACCGTGCCATAAAGCGCCGCAACCTGGTGATCAACGCCATGCTTGAAGACGGAAAGATTACCGCCGCTCAAGCCGCCGACGCCCGCCAGGCCGCGCTTGACTTGCATCTGCAACACGATCCCAATTCCCTCGCGCCCTACTTTGTCGAAGAGATACGGCGGTACCTTGAGAACAAATATGGAGCCGATCAGGTTCACGAGGGAGGATTGAAAGTTTATACCTCGCTGGATGTCGATCTACAGAAGGCCGCAAACCAGGCTCTGCTTGACGGGCTGGCAGCGTACGAGCGACGTCACGGTTGGAAGGGGCGGCTGGGGAATATTGCTTCAGAAGGCGTCGCAGTCGAAAACTATCAGCATCCCGATTGGGATGACGAACCGGAAGTGAATGGGTATATTCACGCTCTCGTAACATCATCTGGGATTGGAATCGCTACCTTGAGGTTCGGCCGTTATGCGGCAGCTCTATCTCAGGCCGACGTAGCGTGGACGCAAGGAAAAATTCAGGATCTCTTACGGACCGGCGACATCTGCTATGTGAAAATCCTGTCGCTCAGCGCGAATGGCGCGGCGCGCGTTAGCCTCGAGCAGGATTCCGGCGCGCAAGGGGCGCTGCTCGCTATCGACAACGCCACCGGTGGAATCAAGGCGATGGTGGGCGGACGGGACTTCAGCGAATCGAAGTTCGATCGCGCCACTCAAGCCTTGCGACAGGTCGGATCGTCGTTCAAACCCTATGTATATACGGCGGTGATCGACCGGGGTGGAAGCCCGGACGACACGATTCTGGATGAGCCCGTCACTTTCGAATCAGGCTCCGGGCCCTATTCGCCACACAACTATGATGAGAAGTTTGAAGGAATCATCACCCTCCGCCGCGCCCTGGCGCAGTCGAGGAATATTCCGGCGTTGAAGCTTGCCGCTAAAGTTGGCATCAAGACTGTCATCGATTACGCGGAGCGCTTCGGAATCACAGCGAAATTGCCACCTTATTTACCCGTGGCCTTAGGCTCGGCGGAAATCACGTTGATGGAGCAGACCTCAGCGTTCAGCGTTTTTCCGAATGATGGCGTGCGGGTAACTCCGCGTTACATCACCAAGGTGACGGATTACGAGGGTCGAGTTCTGGAGGAAGATTATCCCGACGTAAAGGATGTGATCGCCGCTCGTACGGCGCGAATTATGACAGGAATGCTGCGCGAGGTTGTGCTGCATGGGACAGGAATCGCCGCCGCGAAGCTTCCTTTTCCAGTAGGCGGCAAGACTGGGACGACGAACGATTTTACTGATGCATGGTTCGTGGGATTCTCGCCCACAATGACTTGCGGCGTTTGGCTCGGGTACGACGAGAAGAAAACTCTGGGAGCAAAAGAAACAGGAGCGCATGCCGCCCTGCCGATCTGGATGAACTTTATGAGCGCGGCAATGGCCGGGAAAGATCCGGGACAATTCCAGGCAGTTCCTGAAGAGCCCGTGACTGCTATGCAAAAAGTAGACACGCCTGACACATCGCCAGCCACAGATGAGACACACTGAGCTTGTATGAAATCCTTGCTGCGTTTCGCGATGACGGCGCTCGTGCTGGTTGTGGTGGCGTTGCTGTCGGCGTTGACGGCGATGAGGTTTGCCATTCACGGGCAAGAAGTGCTGGTGCCGGGCGTTATCGGACTCACTCCTTCGGACGCCGAGCATTCCGTGGCCGGGCTAGGGCTTCAGATACAAGTGGAGCGTCAGTATTACAGTCCGCGAATTCCTGAAGGGCGCATCGTAAGTCAGATGCCACTGCCGGGGACGAAGGTTCGGCGCGGTTGGCAGTTGCGCGTGGCGGAGAGTATGGGGCCGCAACGCGTCTCGATTCCGGATGTCACGAAACAAAGCGAGCGCGCAGCCGAATTGAACCTTCGCCGCCGAGGACTGGAAATAGCCTCGACCGCTGAATTGCAGTTACCCGATACGCCCTCTGACCAGGTGATAGCACAGAGTCCACCGCCAAATGCCAGCCAGGTCGCCGCGCCGAAAACCAGTTTGCTCGTAACCGTAGCGGCGAATTCCCCCGCGTATGTCATGCCGAACTTCCTGGGTCAACCGCTGGGCAGCGTCAGCCGCACCCTGCAGGATGCGGGCTTTAAACTAGGCAATGTAACGCTTGCCCCACCTCCCACCGCTCCGCCGGATGCTTCTTCGCCGGCCGCCACACCATCAATCTCGCTCGCGCCTCCGCAGCCATCTCCGGCGAGTCTGATCGTCGCGCAGACGCCGCCTGCGGGACAGAAAGTGTCAGCGGGCGCGGTGGTGAATTTCGAAGTGCGCTGAACGAATCGGTAGACAAGCCCGGTAAAGCCCTCGCTAAATTTTCTCAAGGATCGCGGCAAAGAAGCCGTCACACGGATGAACGCCGGGAAGAGTGCGCAAGTAAGGTCCTCGAACGAGCGAAGAAATTTCAGGCCAGATGAGTTCTCCGTTCTCCTGAAGAGTCTTCAATTCCGCGGCGCAGTCGACGAGCCGGAGGGACGAATTTGCCGTGACACTCTGCTCAACGACCTCTTCGTTTTCTTCTCTCTCCAGGGAACAGGTGGAGTAGACCATTCGGCCTCCGGGCGCGACCTGCGCCATAGCCGAGCGCAAAATCGCCAGCTGACGTACCTGCAATTCGGAGATATCAACTGGCGTTAGCCGCCACTTGATTTCAGGGTTCCGTGAAAGCGTTCCTGTGCCCGAGCAAGGCACGTCGGCAAGTACCCGATCGAATCCTCGGTTGAAGGGAAGATTTCGTGCATCCGCGGCGATTATGCGAATGTTGGGCCCTTCTTCGCCGAGAGAGTTTTTTGAACCGATTAATTTCTGCAACAATCGCGCGCGATGTCCGTGAAACTCAACCGCATAGACTGTTGCGTTGGGATTGCGATCTGCGATGGCTAACGTCTTCCCTCCGGGCGCCGCACAGCAATCCAGCACGTGGCTGCCATGACCTACTAAGGCGGCTACAAGTTGCGAAGCTTCGTCCTGGATGACAAAGGAGCCGTTTCGAAAGGCGGAAGTTCTGGTTATGTCTCCACGACTCACTCGTCGCGAGTTGACAAGAAAAGCGCCGGGAGCGAGCACGACCGACTCACCTGCGAGCTGAACCTCGGCCGCTGGACGCCGGAGACGGATTGCGGTTACCGGGACCGACTGATTGTGCCGGCAAATCTGGCGGGTGGCATCGAAGCCGTAGGCTGTGACCCAGCGTTCCACCAGCCATAGCGGATGAGCGCTGCTGGCAGCCAGCGTCTCGATTGAAGAGTCATCAGTAGTCGCGCCGTCGGAAAGATCTTGACGAAGCGTATTGCTGGATGCGAGTTTGCGCAGGACCGCATTGACGAAAGGCGCTGCCGATCGCTTTCGAGCCCTCTTGACGAGTTCAACGCTCTCGTTGATTGCCGCCCGGGCCGGAATGCGATCGAGCCAGCGTAATTGATAAAGAGCGAGCCTTAGCGCGGTAAGAATTTCGGCGTCAAGCTTGGAAAGCGATTGGTCTGATTGTCCGGCGATTTCCGAATCCAGCAGTGACCGCCAGCGGAGGACGCCCATCACTAACTCTGTGGTTAGAGAATGATCAACCGTAGCGAGACGGCCATAAGTCGAGGAATGCAGAAGTTCAGAGGCATAAGAAGATTCACGCTCAACCCGGAGAAGGATGTCAAAGGCGGCAACTCGGGCCGAAGAGATCGCGCGCCGGGCTTCTTGGATTCTTGATTTCACTGTAACCAGTATGAGGGAACAAGTGCACACTCAGGGGACATTCGTAGGCGGCGGAATTATGAACCGAGCTTCTCGCCGGGCCGTAACCGATAACCGCGGATGAAGTCAGAAGCGGCCGTCCGCTTCTTGCCTTCGAGTTGCACTTCAAATAATTCGAGTGCTGTGCGCTGCCCGCACCCGACCAGCAGTCGATCATCGGCGACTTTCAATTCGGATCTCGGAATCGCCAGATCGACCACGCCGGCTCGCAACAATTGCAGGTTCTTGTCGCGAAATTTCGTATACGCACCTGGCCATGGCTGAAAGCCACGCATGCGGTTCACTAAGTCCTGCGCCGGCCGCGAGAAATCAGCAAGGCCGTCTTCCTTTTTGAGAATGGGCGCAAGTGACGCTTGCGCATCATTTTGAGCGCGAGGCTTGACCGTATCGGCAAGCAATCCTTGGAGCGTCCGAACAATGAGATCCGCTCCCATGCTCGCGAGCCTGGGCGCAAGCGTTTCTGCAGTGTCGTCGGCCACGATTGCAGTTTCCCGTTGCAAGAGAATGTCACCCGTGTCGAGGCCTGCGTCAATCTTTATGGTGGTGACACCGGTTTTAGTTTCACCGCGCGCGATCGCCCACTGAATCGGAGCAGCGCCGCGATACTTCGGCAGAAGCGACGCATGCAGGTTGATATTGCCGAGAGGCGGAAGGTCCAGCATCCATTGCGGAACGATGCGACCGTAGCCCACCACTACGATGGCATCGGGTTTCAAGCCCGTAAGTTCGGCGCGGAAGTCGTCATTGTTCTTAATGCTGAAAGGTTGAAGGACCGGCAATTCCAACTGTGCCGCGCGTCGCTTCACCGGCGAAGCGACCAATTCCAGCCCACGGCCTTTTGGTCGATCCGGCTGCGTGACAACAAGCATGACTCGGAATCCGGCTTCGACGAGCTTGTCCAGCACAGGAACCGCAAAATGAGGTGTTCCGCAGAAAACGAGATTAAGCGAAGAAGGCATCGGATGGTTCATGATTCTGTGATTTTGGTGATCGCCGCCAGCGTTTTCGTCAATCACGCGACCATCCGATCATCAATTTAAGTTTCTACCATTCTCCCGCTTTGACCAGCTTGCGGATCTTGCGCTTGATCAAGTCGCGTTTCAGTGCGCTGATATGGCTGATGTAGAGCTTACCGTTGAGGTGATCGGTTTCGTGCTGAAAGGCGCGCGCCAGCAAATCCTCTCCGGTCTTTTCAAAGATCTTCCCGCTGGCATCCTGCGCGCGAACAGTTGCAATCTGAGCGCGGGACACATTCTCTCGAAAGTCCGGGATGCTCAGACATCCTTCGCTCTGCGCATGCCGGCCCTCCTTGTGAATAATTTCCGGATTGATCAGCACGAGTCTCGCGGCAGGGTCTTCTTTGAAAGTGACATCCACGACCGCGATGCGGCGCGAGATACCGATTTGCGGCGCGGCCAGACCGACTCCCCTTGCGGCATACATCGACTCGAACATGTCTTCGATCAGCTTGGCTAGCTCTTCATCGAAGACAGTTACCTTCTCGGCCGGCTTCTCGAGGACCGGATTTCCGTATTTCACAATGGGATAGATCATCAAGTTGTAGATCGTCAGCTAAAGATCGTCAGTAGTTCTCGAGTTGCTGGCAATAGCCCTGGAAATTTCGCAAAGTCTCCACCATGGAATCGCCACCGAACTTGTCGAGCGCACAGCGCGCCAGGGTGAGTGCGACCATGGATTCCGCTGCCACTCCCGCTGCCGGAACGACACAAACGTCGGAGCGCTCGTATGCCGCGCTCACGGCTTCACGGGTAGCGAAGTCGACCGATTGCAGCGGCCGGCGGAGAGTAGAAATCGGCTTCAAATATCCGCGTACCCGAATTTCCTCCCCATTGGACACGCCGCCCTCAATTCCGCCGGCATTATTGCGCGGGCGAGTGAATCCACTGAGACTCGCGGCCTTGTCATAGCCGATTTCATCATGCACGGCAGACCCAGGGGAAGCCGCGGCGGCGATACCAGCACCAATCTCGACCGCTTTCACCGCTTGCAGAGACATGACCGCACCCGCCAGCAGAGCGTCCAGCCGTTCGTCCCATTGCGCGTAGGTGCCCAGCCCAGGCGGCACTCCCTGAGCAACTACTTCAAAGACTCCTCCCACGGAATCGCCCGTTTTCAGGACCTTGTCGACTTCGTCTTTCATGCGCTGCTGGATCTCCGGGTCCCCACAATTGAGCAGAATTTCTTCTTCATTGTATAGAGCCCGAACCTTCTCCCACGGTAGTTGCCCGTGCATCGCCTCATGCCCTATGGCAACGACGTGGCTGAGAACTTCGATGCCAAGCTGACGCAGAAAGAGTTTCGTGAGCGCACCGATGGCGACCCGCGCCGCGGATTCGCGGGCGGAAGCACGTTCCAAGACGTAGCGGGCTTCAGAGAAATTGTATTTCAGAGCACCGGCCAAGTCGGCATGACCCGGCCGCGGCGAGGCAACACGCTTATGGCGAGCGGGGTCGCCCTCATCAACGGGCAGCGATTCCTGCCAGTTCTTCCAGTCCTTATTTTCGAGTCGAATAGAAATGGGAGAGCCAATCGTCTTTCCGTGCCGAACCCCGGAAAGAATGTGCGCAGTATCGCGCTCGATCTTCATGCGGCCGCCGCGTCCGTAACCCTGTTGCCTCCGCCAAAGCTCGCGGTCCAAAAAGGCTTGATCGATTTCGAGCCCCGCGGGCACGCCCGAAAGGAAAGCGACGAGGGCCTCGCCGTGAGATTCACCCGCTGTAAAATAGCGCAGCATAAGTGCTCGATTCTACCTGATGCGGCGTCCCTCCGGGATTTCTGCTTCCATCAGGAAATTGCGGCCGCTAAATCGCTCAAAAATGGGGATTGCCGAACTTTTCGTGGCGCTGAGCACGCATCATTGCTACAATAGCGGTCTGGCAAGGGAAGTTGGTCCTTTTCGCGTTTCGTCGGGTCCACTCGTCGCGTCACCTCTCAACCATTCTGGCCCAAAAGGAGAACTGTGTGCCCCCACGCACAGATTCAAAGGAAATAAATACGCCCGATGGACCGATTCGTTGTGTGCTCGCGCATGATCACGTCCTGTTACGGCAGGGAGTACGGCGCTTGCTGGAAGACGAGCCTGACATCGACGTGGTTGGCGAAGCCGGCAACGCGGCAGAGTGCCTACGTAAGGTTCATGAGTTGCGACCTGACATAGTTGTTGCAGGCGCAGGAACCTTCGATGTGCCCGTGGCCGAAGCGAAACTTCGCGTGGAGCAGGAGTCTTCCCACACCAGGGTAGTGCTCTTGAGCGCGAACGAACAGACCACACCTCAGTTGCCTTCCCGCCGTGGCGCGGATGAAGGCTTTGCGGTCCGGCACACTTCTGCCGAGGAACTGGTCGAGATGGTCCGCAGATCGTGCGACGAGAATCGCGAGCCATTTTCGCCTTTTGCTCCGCAACACAGTGCTGAGTCCGGTTTTCCACCTGAACGGAATCTCACGGTCCGCGAACGAGAAGTGCTGAAACTGATGGCTGAGGGAAAGACGGTGCGCTCCGCCGCGGAAATGTTGGGACTAAGTGCGAAGACAGTGGATGCCCACAAATTTAATCTGATGCGAAAGATTGGTGTTCACAACAAAGCCGAGTTGGTCATGTGGGCGATTCAGAAAAAGATCCTGAAGGTCCCGGTAAACTTTTAAGGGCTGCCAGCGAACCGATATCTGCGGCGCGAATACGGCTACGCATCGTAAACTCTCGTCTCAGTCTGCCACGGCAGCCAAACCCGCAAGTTCCGCCATACTAGACACCTGCAAGTCGGGGTTCCCCTCAACCGACTTCACTGCACCAGCACCACGGCGCGCCGATGGGCGGTTGACCCAAACCGTCGCTAAGCCGAGAGCCTGAGCAGGAACGACGTCATGGTAGATACTCTGGCCGACGTGCAATATACGCTGGCTGGATCCGCCGATCCGACCCAAGGCAAGATCAAAAATCTTCAAGGATGGTTTATAAGCGCCTGCCTGCTGTGCCGTAGTGATGTGATCGAATGCAACTCCAAGCTGTGGCTGAGTGTGGGCGAAAAGATCGTCGTCGACGTTGGAAATGATCGCTAGTCGAAAACGGCGCTTGAGATTGCACAACGCCTGAACTGTGTCGGGCCAAGGCCTCCAATTCTTCAGTGAGTCAGGTAACGATTGCGCTTCCCTTTCTGTGGGCGTAAAACCGAGCTTCGCGCCGAAATTTCTCACCACGGATTTAAGCACGTCACGATAGCTTCGATATTCTCCCTGCTCTGCGAATGCTTCAAAGTCGCCATAAAGAGTCAGAATCGCGGAATCGTCCAAATCCTTACTATGGGCGGCAAGAGTCCGATGAAGACAGCGGAGAATTCCTTCCTCCCAGTTAATGAGGGTACCGTAGCAATCGAAGGTGAGAATCTCGAATCGGCTGAAATCGAGCATGATCGTTGCCGAACGATACTGGGTTAATACGAGCTACGACTTGAGGCCAGGCAACATTGGTGATTCCTCAAGGGATTCGCTGCTGGGCTCCGCCTCGTTGTCCGTTATTGCAACTGGTTCCTCGGCAGGAACGACTGCTTTTGGAGCGAGAAACTTCGCGCTATTCAGGAGTGGGCGCCCAAGCGAAGCGTTGTAGCTGCTCCAGGGGCTCTCCAGATCAGCTTCGCGCTCAAAGTGAGCGCGCATGGCCTCCATCTTTGAGTCCAAATCGTCCATGTAGTGGAGTAGTAGAGCCTCTGGAAACATAGGCAACTTCGGAGAACCGAATTCGTACTCGCCGTGATGGCTGATGATCAGATGTTCCAGCAGAGTCTTGAGTTCGGCGGGAAAGTCCGGGAACAGTACCAGCTTTGCCTGTAACATCTCCAATTCGATGATCATATGGCCGAGAAGCTGGCCGCGAGTCGTGTAGGAGAATGATCGATTGTAAGCGAGCTCGTGAATCTTGCCGATGTCGTGAAGAAATGCGCCGGTCAGCAGCAGGTCACGATTCACTTGCGGATAGTTTCTGCAAACCAGGTCGCAAGAGCGAAATAACGACACAACATGATCCAGCAACCCGCCGATAAAGGCATGGTGCAAAGTCTTGGCTGCCGGTGCGTTGCGGTAAGCGGGCGCGATGTCAGGGTCCAACATGAACGCCTGCACCAGCAACCTCAGATGGGAATTCTGAAACGACGCGACAAAGTCCGTAAGCGTCTGCCAGAGTTCGTCAATATTCTTCGTAGTCTTGGGAAGGTAGTCGGAGAACTCAATTTCTCCTTCCCCTAGCTTGCGCAGCTTGTGGATCGTGAGCTGAAAACGGTTCTTATATTTGTTGATCAGGCCTTTGACTTTGAGGAAGTCGTCCTGCTCAAAGGCATTGAGAACCTCTTCCACGTTGTCCCACATTTTGGCTTCCAGCTGCCCGCTGCGGTCGCCCAAAGTGAGTGCAAGATAAGGTTCTCCAGTTTTCTTGGGCTTGATTTGCTTCGCCACCACTACGAAGTTCGACGTAACGATTTTGTTTTCGTGGCGAGTGCAGTCGCAGATGTAGAACTCTTTCATACTGCACACAAGTGTAAATCAGAACGCGTAAAGGTGGATTACAGGACCTGGGGGATGTTGGGCTGCTAAATAATACCCAGTTTCTTTTTCTTCTTCAGCTTCTTGGTGTCCGACGCCTTCGCGGTCGTGGTTTCGACAGGCTTTGTCTGGTTTGGGCTGGCGCCGGAATCAATGTATCCCGGCTTGACGTCGATGTACGCCTCCTCGCGAAGCTTCGTCAGATACTCGCGAAGTGCGGGCTGCAGCTTTTGATAGTACAAAGCGTCCTGGATCTTCGGTTCCACATCCTTCAGCGGCGGAATCCCCGCCACCTGATGGCTGACAACTTTCAGGATGATATAGCCCTCTTTGGTGCGGATCACGTCTGTGACCTCGCCGGACTTCATGCCGAAAGTCTTGTCCTCAATCGCCTTAGCGAGGGTGCCGCGCTTGAACACTCCCACATCGCCGCCCTGAGCAGCCGAGGGGCCGTCTGAATTTTTCTTGGCTACATCTTCAAAGCTTGCGCCATCGTGAATTTGCTTCAGCAAATCGTTCGCCTTGGTCTCAGCAGCAGCCAAAGCGGCTGCCTCGTCGGCCTGTTTGGTGGATTCTTGATTTTTGGCAGCCTCTCCGTCAGCGACGGCAGTTTCCGCGGCACCCGGTTGGTCGGGCTTGGCAGGAGGTTTTTCAGATACCACCTTGCGCGGAGCTACAAGTATCTCGCTCAGCCGGATCGACTCCGGCTGCTCCATCTCACTCTTGTGCTCGTCATAGAACTTCTGCTGTTCGTCCTTGGTGATGCTGAGATGAGAACCAACTTCCTCGCCGATCACTTTTTGCGTAATGATCTGGTTACGCATATTCTGCTTGAAGTCTTCGTAGGAGATGCCCTGTGAGGTAGCGGCCTTCTCCAACTCTTCCATCGTGTCGAGCTTCATATCCTTGCGCATCTGGTCGAGGCGCTTGATCAGCTCCGTGTCGCCGGTGATGCCAAGGTCTTTGCCTTTTTCGATCAGCAATTGCTGGTCGATCAGGTCGCGCAGCACATCTTTCTCACGCTCGCCGTAAAGTTTGTCGGCGTTTGCCGCGTCCTGTTGTTTCACGTCCTCTTTCAGTTGGTCTTTGCTGTGGGCGAACTCAGAGCGGGTGATGATTTGGCTGTTCACGCGCGCGACGATTTCTTCGACTATCTGATCCCCGGCGAATGCGGACAGACCCACGACAGCTATAAATATCGGAACCAATTTCTTCATAAGAGTTTGAGGGCCCGGCCTTACAGGCGAAAGCGTTTCTAACATCTTACTACTGCCCGCGAGCCGGAGCGACCCACGGTCGCTTGGATGCGTCCCTCAGTCTGATCGGTTTTCTGTGCTTTCCGTACTATGCGTTCCGCATAAGCGCAAGCGCAGTCATGTCATCGGGCACAACGGGGTCGCAGGAGAACTCTCCGACACTATTGAGAACAGATGCGCAAATGGCTTGCGCATGGACCGCAGTTTCCTTCTGCAGATGCTCTTTCACACGTTCCAACCCGTACTCCAGGTCTTCGGACTTGACCTGCCTGCACTTGCCCTCGACCACTCCGCTCGAAACCAGCAGCAGCACTGCGCCCTTCTCCAGGCCGACCGTCGGAGCGTCGCTTGTAGCATGGGAGAACAATCCAAGCGGAAGGCCGGTGGATGCAAGCTCAGTGACGCCGGAAGTGTCACGCAGGAGGCCGGGTGTATGTCCGGCGTTTGTGTAGCAGAGCGTGCCAAACTTCTCGTGATAACACCCGAGGAATGCGGGGCAAGAATGCACGCCGCCGGCGGATTCCATGACTCCGCGGTTGAGCCGAATGGCAAGTTTCGTCATCGCCTCAGCTTCATTCACGTCAGGTGGCAAAAATAGCTCAGAGCCGAAAGTGCGAAAAATGTCTTGCGCAGCAGAGAGTATTCCTTGATTACTCTCCCGTCTTCCGGCGACATCAAGCAGACCAAACAAGATCCGCTCAGTGCCAACGCGGAGCGAGTCATAGAAGTCTCCCGCAACCCGCTTCCCAAACGTGGTTGCGGCAATCTCCGCACCCTCGATCTTTGGGAAGTCGCCAGCGGCCGGCTCAACGACAGGTGGAGGTTCGACAATGCGGCGGTGAAATAGTGGGCACATTCAGCGGAGGCCAGAGCAGAAATTAGCACAAGCGCTGCCGGTGGGCAAATTCTAGTTGCCGTATTTGTCGCCCAGATACTTTTCCAGCTCGGATTCGAACTGTCCGTAGTCAGAGTGGATTGTTGCGCGCAGCGCCGCTTCCGTGGAACTGCCTTCGCCCAGCAGCTTCAGAATTCGCTGCAGATCGCCCATCCCATACGAATCGTTGATGTAGGAGACCGCGGCCAGCGATTCCGCATAGGCGACGTAAGCCTCAGCCCCAGAGAAACGCATGAAGCTGCCTTCCAAGACATTGAGCGGGATTTGGCGTTGAGCCTTGAACAATGCGGCTAGCTGACGCCCGTCGCTGCCCAGGGATTTTGGCTCCAGAAGTTGAGCGATCCCCTCGTGCAACCAAGGTGGGCACCTTCCAGCGGAGATCTGATTGATGAACGAATGCGCGAGTTCATGCTTCAGCACTCGCGCCAACTCGGAGGTCATGGAATTCAGCCCGCTGATCGGAACACGCAACTTGCCGTCGTTGATCGCACCCGACCAGGACGGTGCGCGGGTAACATCAAAGAAAGCTTGTTCGGTGTAAAGCGTTACAAGAATATTGTCGCGCGGAGGCGTGCCCAGATCACGCGCCAGATCGTCGTAGTCGGATTCGAGGGCCGCGAGGATTTGTGCGCGAAACGCCTCCGAGGTTTGTTTGCCCTCATAGTGCATCACAAAATGGCTGCTCTCGTGCTGAGCGAAATCGCTCTCTACATTTTGCTCGCGTTGCGCTTTCGCCAGATACTGCTGTACGGCCGGATCGGGACGCAGTTCCAGGGAATGCTTCCACGAGGCAATCGCCTCTTTGGTATGGTCGGACGCCATCTGCGCGTAACCCAGAACAGTGTAAGCATCCGGCGATTGCGGCGCGGCGCTCACAGCTCGCTGGGCGTAAGGCAGGGCCTGCGAAGCATTTCCCGTTCGGACCAGCAGGGCCGCATAGTAGATGAGTACCGTCGCGTTCGCCGGCTGGAAGCGCAAAGCGCTATCGAAATAGCGCCGGGCCTGATCCACGTTGCCGTGTTCAAATTCAAATTTTCCGGCGATGAAGTCGGCAGTCGCACTTAACTCGGAATTCCCTTTCGATTCCAACTTCGAAACAACGTCAGGATCGACCTTCCCATCCTTCACAATGGTTGTGGGCAGATCGCCTTCGTTGGAGAGGCTTGAGACCGGGACGAAAACCGGAAGATCACCGCTCTTGCCACCGGTCGCAGACCTGGTAGGCATCCCTCCGGCTTCGACGTGATCTACCGATGTTTTTGGAATCGCGTAAGTGTCGTCGCCGATTTCGTATTCGTAGCGGTTGCCATTTTCCCGGACGTGATCGGCGAGAATAGTGCGGCCATTCTTGAGATGGATCGTCTCCCCCGATGACGCCACCGAGGCCAGCACGATCCCCACAGCCGCTAGGGTAGTGACACGAAGCCGCATTGAAGCGCATTCTAGCAACAGCAGAGGCGCGTTCCAGGTGACGAAAGTATTAACAACACGGTGCAAACCCGGCGCGGTTCTGGCCATACTTTGGGCGGTTTCACTACTTCCCTCGGCGTCCATTGCGCAGGCAACTCCGGCGCCAACGCGCCCCGGTCCGGCGGAATCCCTCTATGTTCAACTCAGCAGTGTTGAGCTGGATCCGGGACGAGTGTTCCGGGTGCGAGATGCATCGATCGATCGGCCTTCAGCTCATTTCACGCTGGACGACGGCACAATCGCGTTTACGAAAGATGTGATGGGCAGGATCACCGGAGCTTTCTTTCAGGGTGACGGCGAGGTGCTTCTCCCTCCGCCCTATGACGTGGAACGACGCTCGATGAGCCTTTTCACAGGCATGGCAATTCTGGAAGAACGATTCTCGACGGCATATTTTCGTTTCAACGACAACACGGCCTCTGAACTGCAACCAGGCCTGAGGGCGCCTGCCCAACCCGAGGAGTTTGCCGCGCAGTGGAACGAAACCGCCCGCCGACTCGCTCAAGGAGACGCCATGCGCCTGCTGGCGACCTTCAGCGAAATGCTGCCGAGCGCGGAAGGAACACTCGGGGAAGCGAAAGCTCTCAATCCTGACGATCACTTCTTTCACGCGCGAGTGCAGGGCAACACACTTGGCGTCTTCGATGTCTTCTTCGACTCTACCGCCGAGGAACAAGTGGAAGCAGGGCAGAGCAAGACCGGAGACGACGGCACTACTTACTACGACGTTTGGACCTCTTTTTCACCTGACCAGGATAGACGCAGCCGAGCGCCAGAAAAGAAAATCCCTGAAACACTTCCCGAAGAAACGGAATCTCGTCGCGATCCGACTACCGTTCGCAGCTATGTGGTCGACGCTCGCGTAAAACCACCCTCGGAACTCGACGCCGAAGTAACGCTTGAGCTCGATGTATTCCGAGGCGGATCGCGTTTTCTCATCTTTGAGCTCTCGCGCTTCCTTCATGTGCAAAGCGTCGAGGCGGATGGCAAATCTGTGGAGTTCATTCAGAATCCCGCAGTAGAAGGCACGCGCCTCGCCCGCAGCGCCAATGATCTTGTCGCCGTGATTCTAGCGGAGCGTGCAAAGAAGGGACAAAGAATTAGCCTGCGCTTCGTCTACGGCGGTGACGTGCTGGCTGATGCCGGCAAAGGGTTGCTCTATGTCGGGGCGCGCGGCACGTGGTATCCGAATCGCGGGCTGGCAATGGCCGACTTTGATCTAACCTTCCACTACCCGGCTGGCTGGACTCTGCTCGCAACAGGAAAACCAACACCGTACACTGCGCCGAAGGAGGTGACATCGGTGCCGCAGCACAATAGCGACGAGCAAGTGTCACGGTGGGTCTCTGGGAAACCTATCCCCTTAGCAGGGTTCAATCTGGGCAAATACGTTCGCGGAGCAGCCCAAGCCGGGAACATCACAATTGAAGCCTATGCCACGGGCGGAGTGGAGAGAAGCTTCCCCAAGCCGGCAATCCAAGCAATTCAAATCGATCCAAATGCGCCCGTGCCTCTACCTCAGATCCCGCCGGCGCTGCTGGCCCCGGATCCCTCCCCCGCGCGAAATGCAACAGCGGTTGCCGAGGCCGCTGCTCGCGCCGTGCGCTACTACGCCGAGCGCTTCGGTCCATTTCCCTACAGCCAGCTCGCGTTGACGCAATTGCCGGGGCAAGAAAGCCAGGGCTGGCCGGGGTTGGTCTTCCTTTCGTCTTACGCCTTCCTGACTCAAGAAGACCGTAAAAATCTCCACATGCCTCCTGCAAACCAATTGATTGAAGAACTCATTCCCGCGCATGAGGCTGCGCATCAATGGTGGGGAGACCTAATCACCTGGGACACCTACCGAGATCAGTGGTTTTCCGAAGGCCTGGCAAATTACTGTTCGCTCATGATGCTTCAGGAAACAAACCCTGCGGGCTTCCGTTTGCTTTTGGAAAAATACCGCCATGATCTTACCGAGGGGATCAAGGAAGGGAACGCTCCTCGCGATGCTGGGCCCGTAACATTGGGAGCCCGCCTCCTTTCATCTCATTTTCCCGGAGGATATGAAGCCATCGGTTACGGACGAGCTGCCTGGCTGTTTCACATGTTGCGCACGATGTTGCAGGACAGCGCACCGGATGCTGCGATGAAAGACCCGAAACAAGAACCATTCGTGCGCTCGCTGCGAAAACTTCGCGATCGGTATGAAGGAAAGACTCTAAGCACGCGCGAACTTTTGGACGTATTCGCCGAGGATCTCCCGCCCTCGCTGCGATACGAAGGCAAAGCTTCGCTCGACTGGTTCTGGCATGGCTGGGTAAACGGCACTTCGTTGCCCAAGCTGGAGCTACAAAATGTCAGATTCAGCGCACAACCTGCTGGAACAACAGTCACAGGCGTGATCCGTCAAGAGAATGCGCCTGACGACCTCGTGACCTCCGTTCCGGTCTACGCGGTAGTGTCTGGCAAGAATGCGGTGCCCATCGGCCGTGTCTTTGCGGACGGTCCTGAGACCTCGTTTCGCTTGCAGGCCCCAGTGGGCTCACGCAAAATCTTGCTCGATCCCAACGGAACCATCCTCACTTCAAATTAAACGGACACAAACTGCACAGTTGGGGGATGATTATGTTCTCCGGTATACGGAATTATTCCCGCTCCTCGATCCCCAAATGGGCTGAATTGGCCGGAAGAGACCCGGCGCTTAGTAATATTAAGGAATCTCGTAGCCGTTCAGCGTGAATTCTGCCAGCGATTCCTGTGGCCCCAAAGGGCGTAGCAGAACCATGAGATGGCCGGCGACTTGCTCATCGCATAGCAGACTGGAATAACACCTTGAACTATGTACCGAGAGTCACGAGATTTAAGTTACGAGGGCGAAGTGTTCACAGCCTCAGTATTGGGTGCCGTCGGTCCCGCAGAAATGAGCCTTGCCTTGTCGGCTGTGGCTCAGCATACAGTCCCGAAGACAGTGCTGGTGGTGGAAGACGAAGAGTTTGTGCTTAAGGTCACCGCCGAAGTCCTCAAGTCAGCAGGATACAACGTAGTGACTGCCATTAACGCAGCGGAGGCGTTACAGCTCTGTAGCGGGCGTCTTGAGCCAATCGAACTGTTGCTAACAGATGTGGTTCTACCAGGGATGAATGGTCGCGACCTGGCACTGGAATTCGAGGGCTTATGCCCCTGGGCTCGCGTTGTGCTGATGACCGGGTATGGGGAACATATCGCCTGGTGTGAGTCGTTCACGCCACACGGGAAGTATCTCAGTAAGCCGTTCTCCGCGCACACACTCTTGTCCAAAGTGCGCGAGGCCCTGGAAGCGAATGTGCTCGATTTCCGTGCGACCGGCTTCACCCACATTTAGCCTCAACCTACATTCATTTTGCGGTAACGCGTGGCGTGCATGATTTCATGGGGAATCTGACCAAGGGGAACCACCCGATCGAGGATCCCCATCTCCGCGCAGACGCGAGGCATTCCATAAACCGCGCAACTCAGTTCATCCTGGCCGACCGTCCAACCGCCCTCCTGGTGGATAGCCCTCATTCCCAGCGCACCATCCGATCCCATCCCGGTCATGATGATTCCCATGGCGAGGGAACCAAATGAGGAAGCGACCGATTGCATCATCACGTCGACGGAAGGGACATGCAATTGCTTCTCTGGCTTGTCTGATAGGCATATCTTGACTCGCGATTGGCTGGTGCGCTCGACCGTGATGTGGCATCCCGCGGGAGCGATGTAGATTACGCCGGGCTTCGCGTTCTCACCGCCGGATGCCTCGCGCACCGTGGCGGCGCATAGTGTATCCAGCCTCGCGGCAAACGGGCTGGTGAAGCCCAGTGGCATATGTTGCACCACGACGATCGGAACTGGGAGATCATCTGGTAAGACCGGGAGAATTTCCTGCAACGCCTTGGGGCCGCCGGTCGAGATGCCAATGGCGACAAGAGCAGGAACGTCGCATCGAGTTTCTCTTCGGATGGGCACTTCCGCCGGGCGCGGTGCCTTACGCGGAGAATTAAGACGATCTCGCAAAGCCCGAGACTCCGCCGCCGCCTTGATCTTGCGGAGGAGATCGTCCTGAATGTGAATGATGTGCAATGAAGTGGACGAAAGCATTTTGGGCACATAGTCGAATGCCCCCGCTCCAAGAGCACTGAACGTTGCTTCCGCATCCTTCAGGGTCACAGAACTTACCATGATTACCGGACGCGGGAACTGGTCCATGATTCGGCGGAGGGTCTCCAATCCGTCCATACCCGGCATCTGCATGTCCAGCGTCACGACATCCGGATTCAAAGCGGCAATTTTCTGCAAAGCTTCGGATCCACTGGCGGCCGTGCCGGCGACCGAAAGATCGGCGTCGCAGGCGATCATGCGTGAAAGTGCGGTACGCATAAACGCACTATCATCCACAATCAGCACTCGTATCGGCGAATGGCTATTTCCTTGGTTCATTTCCGGTAAATGGCCCGGACCAGGCCATGCACTTCGTCCATGTAAGAATCCAGTTCAAAGGTGAGGCGGGCCCAGTCGAAGCCCCCAATCGCGGTGGACTCTGCCGTGAGCAGCGTGAAACCAGCGTCTTCAAAGAGGTTTACCTGGCGTTGTTCCGTGTAGCCGTAGTTCAGGCCGCTCACGCGACAGAGCAAGTCCGCGACGTGTACAAGGGCCACCAATCCCCGATCGAGCGAAGATTGCTCCGGCGTGTGATGTTGCGCCACCACCTCGATCAAGTCAGGTGCAAGCCCCCAATGTTCGGCAAGCAGTCGCCCGCTATCGCAGTGAGTAAATCCCATCGATCTTTGCTCAGCTTCGTGCAACGGGATGCCCTCAAGCTTGGCAAGTTCGTAAGCTCCGCGGAACTCCTGAGGAAAGACCCAGAGGTTGACGATGATTCCAAGGTCATGAAGAAGTCCCGCGAGATACGCCTTTCCGGGGTCACTCAATTTAATCTTTCGAGCCAGCGTGCGGCAGACCAGAGCGCATCCCAGAGAGTGTTCCCAAAAAACAATCGGATCGAGGCTGGCTTTTTCTCCCGGCAACATGTTGAGCACGCTGCATGACATGGCGATATCGCTGACGTTACGGAACCCCAGGCTCACCACGGCGTTGCGCAAGGATTCCACTTTCTGCCATCGTCCGTATAAAGATGAGTTGGCCATTTGCAGGCACTGCGCGGCCAAGGACTTGTCCTGAGCCAGCAGGTCGGTAACTTTTTGCACGTCCAGCTGCTCGATCGGCTGCTCCAGATAATTCAACAAAGGAGCGAGAACGGCGGGGACGGTTGGAATCTGGCGTAAGCCATCGACGCGCTGGAGTAAGAGATCCTTGCCCGCATGTGCAAGTGTCATGTCGCACTACCCCCTGCCAAAGAGCGCTCCCCCTTCATGTAAGCGGTGGCGCCTGGCAAGTGAACCAGACGGAAGTCATCGCTCACTCCGTACAGCGATTCGGAGTGTCCCAGAAACAGATACCCGTGAGGCAAAAGATTGTTGAAGAAGTGCTGGATGACACGCCGCTTGGATGCCAGATCAAAATAGATGAGCACGTTGCAACAAAAGATTACGTCCATGCTCTTCATGAAAGTCATGCGGGCATCGTCGGATAGATTCAGCCGGCTGAAGTTGACGTTGGCCCGGGCGGTTGGATTTACCTGTAGCTGATCGCCGGCAAGTGCGAAGTATTTTTGACGATACTGCGGGTTCACGTTGCGCGTGCTGTAACTTCCATATACTGCGGCTTTAGCATGCTCCAGCGAGCGCTCGTTGAGATCCGTCGCCAGTATTTCGACGGACCAATCTTTAAGCTGGCCCTCCGACTCCTCAAGTTGCAGCATGCGGAGGGTATAAGGTTCTTCCCCGGTGGAACAGCCCGCGCTCCACATGCGGAGCTTGCGGAAGGGAAGTTTGGACTTAACCCGAAGAATGTTCGGGATCGCGATTTTGCGAAGAGCATCCAGTTGTGGCTGATTGCGAAAGAAACAGGTTTCGCCGATCGTTATTTCATTGAGCAGTGCAATCAATTCCCCCTGCCGGATCGGGCGGATGGTGAGGCACTCGAAGTACTCCTTCATGCTGAGCACTTTGAGTTCCTTCATGCGGCGGCCGCAGCGGTCCTGCAGTAGACGAAGTTTATTGTCGGGATGAAAAATTCCCGCAACCTGATAGATCAGATCGCGGATGCGCACCAAATCAGGCTCAGGTGGCCCTGCCGGCGTGATTACCGCTTGCGTTGCTGTGGCCGGGCTCATGCGGATGCCTTTCGCGTTGCGACGCCGGAAGCTACCTGCAGATTTTCCAGCAGGCCCGCCGGATCTAGAACCAGGCGAACGCGTCCGTCGCCGCCGATCGTCGCGCCAGCCAGGCTGGAGCATCCGTGCAGGTATGACCCCAATGGTTTGATGACGGTCGATTCCTGCCCCAGCAACTCATCCACGAGCAGTGCGATGCGTCGTTCTGCCACGCCCAGGATGACGACCTTCTCACCTTCCCCGCCGCCTACGTCGCCTGAGAATTCAGCAGCGTCCACGCTGATACTCGGACCGGCCGGGAAAAGCTTGTTCAAACGCAGGAGTGGCAGGGTTTCGCCCCGCAAACACAACACCTCGCTCCCTTCCACACGATGAACATGTTTCGGATTGATCTGAGCTGTCTCAACCACGGAGCGGAGCGGCAATGCGTATACTTCCCCTCCCACCTTGACAAGAAGAACCGGGAGGATTGCGAGGGTGAGGGGTAGACGAAGGCTTACCGTCGTGCCCTGGCCAACCCGGCTTTCGATGCCCACCGAACCGTTGAGTTTCTTGAGATTGCTGCGAACCACATCCATGCCCACGCCGCGGCCAGAAAGATCGGAGGTCTTTTCGACGGTGCTGAATCCCGGAAGAAAAATGAAGTCGAGGATTTCGCGCGGGCTAAGGGCGCACAGGCGTTCTGCTGTGACCATCCCTTTTTCCACGGCTTTGCGTCCAATTCGCTCAGGGTCCATTCCGGCGCCGTCGTCCCAGATCACGACTACGATCTGGTCGCCTTCCTGGCGAGCTTCGAGACGAATGGTCCCCCGGCGTGGCTTGCCCGCGCGTTCTCGCGCCTCCGGCGCCTCGATCGCGTGATCGAGGGAATTGCGCACCAGATGGACGAGAGGATCGCCGATGAGTTCGACCATGGTTTTGTCGAGTTCGGTATCTTCGCCAAGAAGAACAAGATCAACTTCTTTCTTCAGGCTACCGGCGACGTCGCGAACCAAACGCGGGAACTTTCGGAAGACCGTTTCGATCGGTACCATTCGTGTCTTCAGTCCCGCCGCCTGCAGTTCTTCCGTGATGAAACTTAAGCGAGCTGAGGATTGCCCAAGGGTCGAACTCAGTTCCTTCATCCCTACACGGCCGGAAGATAAATCGCGGCTCAACTGAAGCAGGCAATTGCGTTCCAGCACGAGCTCACCAATAAGATTGATGAGATCGTCGAGCTTGCTCGCCTCCACACGCATCGTGGCGACGGAAGAGCGCGATTGGGAGATTTCTTTCTGCCGCACCAAGGCCTCGCCAACCTCCGCCCGCGATGCCAACCCTTTTTCCACGAGCAATTCGCCCAACCGCCGAGGTTGAGAAGAAGACGACTGCTCTGCCAGGACAGACGTCAAAGTCTCCGGGGAGATGACCTCCTGCTTGACCAGCAACTCGCCGAGTGTTGGCGGACTCTTTCGCAACTGTTGCGCCGCTTCGAGTTCTTTCAATAACGGCTCCGTGTCATATTGCTGCAAACCGCCGGCGCGGATGTCCGCCAGCATCCTGCCCAGAAAATCGCGTGTCGCCAGCAGAGCATCGATCGTGGGGCGCATGAATTGCGCTTCACCCTTGCGTAAGGCGTTGAGCACATCTTCGGCGCGATGGCTTAGGCGGACTACGGCCTCGAATCCAAGAAATCCCGAGGTGCCTTTAATGGTATGAAGTGCGCGAAAGATGCGATTCAGCAAATCCGCATCTTCGGGGGCAGATTCGAGGGCGACCATGTCCTGGTCCATGCGTTGCAGAAGCTCCTCGGACTCCACCAGGAAATCCTGTACCAGCGAAGGATCGTCGGCGAGCTGGTCATTCCCCTGGTTATTCACAAAGATACGCTCCTCGAACTGGCGGTACCCTAAGCGTTGCCAACTGCGGCGCCGACCATTCCTTCCCCAGGACCGCCCATCAACCGCTCCGCATCGAGCAGGATCAGGAGTCGGTCGCCCAGCTTGCCAACTCCCGAAACATATTCCCGCTCCACCAGGCCCAGCCGTGGCGGGGGCTCGACCGTGTCGGCAGGAATGCGCAGAACCTCAGAGACGGCGTCTACGATGAACCCGAGCACCGTGCCCTGGATCTCGACCACGACGATACGGTTCTGTTTGTCCGGAGGAGCTTCTTCGAGACCAAAACGTTTGCGGAGTGCGATGACGGGTATGATTTTTCCCCGGAGGTTCATGACCCCTTCCATGCAATCGGGTGAGTTCGGTACCCGAGTCAGCTGCTGCGCACGAATAATCTCTTGCACGCGCAAGATGTCGATACCAAACTCTTCTCCTCCCACGTGAAACCCGACCAGTTGAAGCAACTCTTTGTGAAACTGCCTGGGATCGTGGGCAAGAGACTTTCCCTCCGACTTGCTGGCGGTCGATTCCATGGTTTAGTCTCCCCGCAATTCGACGTTCTCTTAAGGCGTTGGCGCGCACTCAACCATGGACTTCATCGGCAAACCATGTGTGTACTTTAGGTGCTAGCGGAGATGAGACGTGAACAGAACAGGTCGGAGCATCCATGTCAGGCTACTAAGAGTAGCCGCTCGATTTCGCGTCGCAGCACTGCACGGCTATCTCGACGTTGGCGACGGCTTCGCCGCGAGGTCGGATTCGAGTTCTGGCGTTGCTGACGGAACTCCCTTTGTGCCGAGTATAACGATGTCTACCCTGCGGTTTTGAGCTCGTCCCTGGGCGGTCAGATTGCTGGCGACGGGATGAAACTCCGCGTAGCCTGCGGCGGAAAGCCTTTCCGGTGCGAAGCGATAATCCAGCAGGAGCATACGAACGAGCTCAGTGGCCCGGGCCGTTGAAAGCTCCCAATTCGAGGCCATCTGGGCCGTGTGAATGGGAATATTGTCGGTATGCCCTTCGATTCGCAGCTTATAGGTTCGAATGGCCAGAATGGAGGCGATGCGATGGAGCGCCGACACTGATTCCGGCTTGATGGCCTCCGAACCGCTGTCAAAGAATCCGAATTCGCGCAAACTGATCACCAATCCATTTGCCTCGCGGTGCATCGCTACTTCGTGTAACGCAATTTCTGTGCGGAGCGCGTCCCGCAGTTGGGTTTGCAAGTTGGCCAGATCGATATCCTCGGAAACAGTAGATAAGGCATCGTCCGGATGGGAAGAGATCCGTCCTAGTTCGCCATTGCTCTTCACATTTTGAATGGCTTGCGCCGTGGCGAACGGCATGGGGTCACTCAAATCCAACGGAACATTCGTATTAGAGGCTGGGAAAACGCCCAACTCTTGAAATGCAACCTGGATGGCCAAAGAGAGCTTGCCGACTTTCCTCTGATCTACCTGCGACGACGCGTAGCCAATCTGCACCCCGAGAATCTGGCCGGCCATCTGCGCCGCCTCCATGAGAAAGTTCGCCGCCAGCCCCAGCACCAGGCCGATGAGGGCTTCGCTCAGCGCGACCTGCGCCCACTGCCACCAAGCCAACGCGAGCCCAACGGGCCCGTGCAGCGGATGCAGAAGAATGGTCAGAAGCAGAGCCAACGCGGCTTTCACTGGCGCGGGTATCGCGTCGCTTCCAAGGAATGGACAAAACACCATGAGTCCCGAGACACGCGCGCCCGTGAACACCACCCCTGCCAACAGTTGCTCGAGATGTAACTCGCCAGTCATTTTTCGAAACTCAAAAACTAGAAACTCGAAACCGGAAAATCGGAAGGCAAACTTGAAACCGGAGGCCAGAAACAGAGGGCTGCCTAACGCACAAACGGATGTAAGTCGGAAAAAAGTTCTACCGTGAACGTCGCGATCCTTCGTACCATCCAGGGCATCAGGAACAGGACCGCCGCCGCCACCGCCGCCAGCCGCGGCACGGTGGAGACCGTCATATCCTGCAAAGACGTCAGTACCTGCACCACGTTGATCACCAGGCCCACCACCACGGCCGCAATCAGGAGCGGTGCGCCTACCCAGAGAGCCGTCTCTATGGTGTGCCGCAGCAAGGCGACGATCTGGTCAGATCCCATTTGCGAACTCCTCAGCCGAAACTGTTCACCCAAAGCTTCTCGTCCCAGACTTGTTATCCGAAACTCTTCATCAACGACCCAATCAGCAGATTCCAGCCGTCCACCATGACGAACAGCAGGATCTTCAGCGGAGTCGAGATGATGACCGGCGGCAGCTGAATCATGCCGATCGAAGTGGTGACCGCCGCCACCACCAAATCGATAACCAGAAAAGGAAGAAACAGAGCTACCCCGATCTGAAAGCCGGTCTTCATCTCCGACACAATGTAGGCGGGTACGACGATGCGCATGGGAACGTCTTCGGCCCGCGTCGGCCGCGGCGCCTGCGCCAGTTCGAGAAACAGCGCCAGATCCTTTTCCCGGGCATACTTCAGCATGAACTGGCGTAGCGGCGGTGCGCCGTGTTCGAGGGCTTCGAGCGCATCCAGTTGACCCCGTTGAAAAGGCACAACTGCGGCCTGATAAATGGCGCTGCCGACCGGTTGCATCAGAAAGTAAGTCAGCACCAGCGACAGCCCGATCAGCGTCTGATTGCTGGGCGCGGTTTGCGTGCCGAGGGCCTGCCGCAGAAAATGAAACACCAGCAGAAGGCGCGTGAACGGGGTGACCGCCACCAACAGCGCGGGCAGCAAGGTCAGCAGGGTTAGCACAACCACGATATTCCAGGGCACCGACCCGCTAGCTCCTGTCGGAGCGCTCCAGTGCAAACCAGATACGTGGCGCGGCCGCAGCACCCACACCGCCGCCGTGCTTGCCAAACGCGGGACGACGAGAGCGGCGTGCCCCAGCGCGCCTGGCATTGCGAATCCCCTCAGCATGTTTCATCCCACTGCTTATTTGGGTTCGTCCCCGGCCAGTCCGGCTCAGGGGGGATTGGCTCGCTCGGGGTTGACTCGCTCGGATCGGAGAGCCGCGATAGCAGCACCAGCGATGACGAAGTTCCACCTACCAAAAAGCGGGTTGCGTCGAACTCCACGACGGCCACGAAGCGGTGTTCGCCAAGCGGCAGGCTTTCACACAACCGCAGTCGTTTCGCGGGGCGTCGGCTGATTCGCAGCACACGCAGCCACCATTCGATTGCCAGCTCGCGAATGGGGCTGGACGAAGCGCGCAAATTTTCAGTAATCATGAAATTATTCCGCCCAGCAGAGTCTG
>Ga0210400_10000738_pt1 | contig 34682 bp, 30 predicted proteins | sample IncBWH26MmetaG_FD_155456 | JGI IMG/M metagenome (GOLD analysis project Ga0210400, IMG submission 155456) | Forest soil microbial communities from Barre Woods Harvard Forest LTER site, Petersham, Massachusetts, United States - Inc-BW-H-26-M | ecosystem: Environmental > Terrestrial > Soil >... | reverse complement strand
TGACCAGTTTGGGGCAGATTGAGCGGTTGCCGCCGCCAAGGCTGAACGGCTCTTTTCGGTTTCCGAAAGCGGTCCCTGGCTGTCGATGATTGACGACCGGGACTTTTGAGACAGGCTCTGAGTCCGAGCGGACGCTCCACCACGCTCCGGTCGCCGACGGATTCGATCGAGATCGAATGTCCTTGCGCATGAGCCTGGAGGAGCAGAGTGTCGCGCTCCCCCGAGAACCCAGGGATTGTACGATCGGATGTAGTCCCGTTTATGCGGACGGGGGTTGCGGCGGTCGCCGCCTGACCATCGCTGACGACGCCGGCAACAGTGTCGGACGGATCAAAGAGAGGCTACTAAATGTCGCTGCGCATTAACGACGAAGCGCCCAATTTCACAGCCGAAACGACCCAGGGGAACATCAATTTCCACGACTGGATCGGCAATGGCTGGGCGATCCTGTTCTCGCACCCCAAGGATTTTACCCCGGTCTGCACGACCGAGCTCGGCTACATGGCCGGGCTGATGCCGGAGTTCCAGAAGCGCAACACCAAGATCATCGGCCTCAGCGTCGACCCGGTCGGCGACCACACCCGCTGGTCGAAGGACATCGAGGAGACCCAGGGCCATCGGGTGACCTACCCGCTGATCGGCGATCCCGAGCTCAAGGTGGCCAAGGCCTATGACATGCTGGGGGCGGAAGCGGGCGACAGCTCGGCCGGCCGCACGGCGGCGACCAACGCGACGGTGCGCTCGGTCTTCGTCGTCGGGCCGGACAAGAAGATCAAGGCGATGCTGACCTATCCGATGACCACCGGGCGAAATTTCGACGAGGTGGTGCGGATCCTCGATTCGGTGCAGCTGACCGCGAAGCACCAGGTCGCAACGCCGGTGAACTGGAAGCCGGGCGACGACGTCATCATCGCCGGCTCGGTGTCCGACGACGAAGCCAAAAAACGCTACCCGCAGGGCTGGCGCGCCCCTCGGCCCTATCTACGCTACGTCCCGCAGCCGCGCTGACGGTAGAGCGCCAGCCTATCGCGCCGGGTCGCCGGGACCTATTGCGCCGGCGTCCCCCGCGGCGGGAGGCCCATCCCCGGGCTCATGCCGCGCCGGCCCGGCGGGGCAACGCCGGGTGCGATCCCGGTAGCCAATGCATCCGACGAGGCCGTCGGTTGCATCGCCAGCGGCGAGTTGGATCCGGGGACGGCGCAGGTCACGGCGGCGGTCGAGGGCGCTGCCGGTGTTGCCGGGGCGCTCGGCGTCGCCGGATTCGGCGTCAGCGGGGCGTTCGGCGTCATCGGAGTGCTTGGCGAGGTTGGGATGCCCGAGGTTGGCGGCAACACAGGTGTCGTGGGCGCGGCTTGTGGCGGGGCGGCGGGTGGCGTCGGGGGGTTCATCGCGCCCGGTAGAGGCGATAGCGGGGCAGAGCCGAGCCCGATGAGGGGTTCAGCGAAGCCGCGCGGCGCTTCGGATGGCGCCGCTCCAGCCGGCCGGACCATCGCCTCGATCTGACCGTTGGTCAGCTTGATGCCGTAAAACTTATCGTAGAAGTCGCACGTCGCGGCACGCAGATCTTCCTGCGTCGTGTCGGGATAGAACAGTCCCGACAGCCAGTACAGCCCAATCAACCGGTTGACGCCGGCCGGATCGTCGATCCAGCCGAACGGGCTGGACGGCGCGAGATAGACCCGCTTGTTGCGCACCGCCGCAAGGCCGCGCCAAGTCCGGTTGCGCCGCAGCGCGTCATAAAAGCTGCGCCGCTCGGCGATGATGACCTCCGGGTTCCAGGCCAACAGCTGCGCCGGCGTGATCACGACCAAATGGCCGTGGCCAAGCGGCGCGGCGACGTTGATGACGCCGGCCTCGTTGAGCGCCTCGCCCTCGGGCGAGCCGGGCAGTGCGGTTTCGAGACCGTCGGCGCCGCGCCCATAATAAACGTGAGGCCGATTGTCGGCCGGCCGGATCAGCAGCGTGCCGCGCATCGCATTGATCGCGGTTTCGGTATAGCGCCCGAGGTGCCGCGCCCGCTCGCCAACATCGAGCAGGCTGCCCAAATTGCGCAGGATCGTCGCCATGCGGGGAAAGCCGTCATCGATCAGGATGTAAGGGATGCCAGTCAGCTGCTGGACCTGATCGGCGAAAGCGGCACGCTCGGGCGTGACGAACCCGGCATCGACGATCACATCGGGATGCAGCCGCCGCGCCGTTTCCGCCATGCTGGCGGGGCCCATCCCGGGGCGCCAGGTAAGCACCGGCACGCGGCGTCCCGCGCCGCCGCCGCGCCGCGCCGGGCGGCTCAACCCGGCGAGCTTGTCCGGGGCCAAGACGAACACCAGCACCTCGGCGGTCGGGCTCGCCGCCATCACGCGCCCGATCCGATCGGGCAGCACGACGCGTCGGCCGGCCGCATCCATAAACTCGGCCGCTCGCGCCGGACCGGCGCCGATGAAAAAGGCAGCCATCAGGATTAGAAGCAGCGCAGCGCCCCGGCGCTTCTGGCGGAACCTCGCAGCGGGTGGGCGAAGCGGCATCGAACCCCTCAATTCGACCGAGAGTTGGCTTCCCGACTATAATCACCACGATCGTGCGGGCAAACCGCCGGCTGGACAAGAGCCGTTACAAGCGCGGCGCGGGCCACCAGCAACATCCGGTATGCCGCGGCGTTGCCCCGGCGGATAATCGAATCGCCGCACCGATCCGCATGGCTCGGATTTCAGCCGCGAACTCGACTGACAGCGAGTCGAAAACATCGGATTGCTCGGTAATCAACGGGAGAAGCCGAACAGCGCGTCGGCCAATTTCCGGTAATTTCTAGGCTGTTAACCGGCAGCATGATAAAAGACCCGCCGGCCGCGACCGAAAATTAAGTGATCCGCCGATGGACTTTTCGAACGCCACGATTTTGTGTCTTGGCGACATCATGCTCGACCGCTTTGCCTATTGCGATACCGAGCGGATCTCGCCGGAAGCGCCGGTGCCGGTGCTGCTGTTGAAGCGGACGCAGAGCATGCTTGGCGGCGTCGGCAATGTCGCGCGCAACATCACGGCCCTCGGCGGTAAGGCGGTGCTGCTGGGCCTCCTCGGGCGGGATCAGGCGGGGCAGGAAGTCTGCGACCTGATGAGTCGGACGGCGGGGCTCGTCGATGCCCATGTCGCCAGCGCCAACCGGCCGACGATCTGCAAGACCCGTTACATCGCCGGCCATCAGCAGCTGGTGCGGGTCGACGAGGAAAGCCCGCACGATCTGGAGTCGGGCGAAGAGGCGGCGCTGATTGCTGCGGTCGAGCGCCATCTCGCGGATTGCGATGCGGTGATCCTCTCCGATTATGCAAAGGGAACCTTGGGCCCGAAGGTCGTCGACACCGCGATCGCGCGCGGCCGCTCGCTCGGCATTCCGGTTTATGTCGATCCGAAAAACACCGATTTCGCACGCTATCGCGGCGCCACCTGCATCGCGCCCAATCTGAAGGAGCTGGCGGCGGCGGCGCACATGCCGGTGGCGACCGATGCCGAGGTGATCGCGGCGGCGACCAAGGTCATGCGAGCCGCCGGGGCGGAAGCCATTCTCGCGACCCGGTCGGAGAAGGGCATGGCGCTGGTCGAGGCCTCGGGCGGGGTGCATCTCGAGCCGGCGCGGGCGCACGAGGTCTTCGACGTGTCGGGCGCGGGGGATACCGTCATGGCGGTTCTCGCGCTCGCCTGCGCCAGCGGCTATGCGCTGCCGCAAGCGATGCACCTCGCCAACACCGCCGCCGGGATCGCGGTCAGCAAGCTCGGCACCGCCACGGTCGAGCTCGACGAGTTGATGCTCGAATTGTCGCGCGACGTGCGCGACAAGGATTGGCTGCGCGCCAAGTATTACAGCATCGGCGAGGCCGAGACGCTGGTGCGGCGCTGGAAAAGCCGCGGCCTCTCCGTCGGCTTCACCAATGGCTGCTTCGATGTCCTGCATGCCGGCCATATCGCGCTGCTCGCCGCGGCGCGTGCCCAGTGCGACCGGCTGATCGTCGCGCTCAACACCGATCGCGGCGTGCGGCGGCTCAAGGGGCCCGAGCGGCCGGTCAACCAGCTCGGCGACCGGTCGGCGGTCATCGCCGCTGTCGAATCGGTCGATGCAGTGGTCAGCTTCGACGAGGAAACCCCGATCGGGCTGATTCGCTCCTTGAAGCCGGACGTGCTGGTCAAGGGCGGCGATTATACGATCGAGGGTGTCGTCGGCCACGAGGAAGTACAGGCGAATGGCGGCCGTGTCATGCTCGTCGAGCTCGTCGAAGGACGCTCGACAACACGGCTGATCGAGGCGATCCGCGCCACCCCAGCCCCCTCCTCCGCCCCGCGCGCCGAGCGGGCGCGGTCGAAGGAGGATGCCGCCTGATGCCGGTCGTCGCATGCCAGGACTGATCCCGCTTGAGGTGTCGTACCCCCTCCCTCACCCAGCTCCGGGTAGGGCTCGGCAGCGCCTCGCCGGCTCTGCGCATCCCTCCCCGTGGGGGCTTGGCACAAAATCGCTAACCCGGGTGGCTCCTCCCCCGCCTCGCGGGGGAGGTGGCGAGCGACGCGAGCCGAAGGGGGCAGAACTGGCGCTTCCCGCATGCCGCGCAGGGCTCCCTCCAATTCCGCCTGCGTCTTTAGTCGGTCCCATGCCCCTCCACCATGCCTCGCATGGTCCCCCTCCCCCGCGCCGCGGGGGAGGAACCCGTGCTGCCCTTTTGTCCAACGTCCCGGAGAGGTAGGGTGAGGGGGACATGTTAGTTGTCACCGGCGGCGGCGGCTTCATCGGCTCGGTGCTGGCGGCCGAGCTCAACGATAGCGGCCATGCCGACCTCGTCATCGTCGACCGCTTCGGCAATGGCGACAAATGGCGCAACATCGCCAAGCGCGATTTCGCCGAGATCGTGCCGGTCGAAGGGCTGTTGGCCTGGCTCGAGCGGTTCGGCGAGGGCGTCGAGGCGATCTTTCACTTGGGCGCGATCTCGGCCACCACCGAGACCGACGCCGATCTGATGATCGCCAACAACCTCAACTACTCGATCGCGCTGTGGCGCTGGTGCGCCGCCGCCAAGAAGCCGCTGATCTATGCCTCGTCGGCGGCGACCTACGGCAATGGCGATGCCGGCTTCGACGATGCGGGCGGCATTGCGGAGTTCAAGCGGCTGCGGCCGATGAACCTCTATGGCTGGTCGAAACACGCCTTCGATCTGTGGGCATTGCGCCAAGCCGCGGCGGGCTTCGCCCCGCCGCTCTGGGTCGGGCTCAAATTCTTCAACGTGTTCGGCCCCAACGAGCACCACAAGGGCGACATGATGAGCCTTGTCGTCAAGAACTTCCGAAAGGTCGCGGCCGGCGAGACGATCCAGCTGTTCAAATCGCACCGCCCCGACTACCGGGACGGCGAACAGCTCCGCGACTTCGTCTACGTCAAGGATTGCGCCGCGGCGATATTGTGGCTGTGGCGGCAGGGAAGCAACAGCGGCATCTACAATCTCGGTACCGGCGAAGCGCGCAGCTTTCTCGACCTGATGAACGCGCTCGGCGCCGCCTGCGGCGTCGCTCCGAAGATCGAATATGTCGACATGCCGCCGGAGATCCGGCCGAACTACCAGTATTTCACGCAGGCGGCGATGAGCCGGCTGCGCCACGCCGGCTACAACGCGCCGTTCACGCCGCTCGAGGCGGCAGTGAACGATTTCGTCACGAACCACCTGGCGCAGAGCGACCCGTATCTGTAACGCGTCGCCGTATTCGCGTGGCCGGGTTTATCCCAAGCCATCCACTTCTTTGATTTTCGGCCGCAATCAATCAAACCGTTGAAAACGCAGCATTTCTCGCCGAATAACAACAGACCAAAACAGCGGAATAACAGCGGGGAAACAGCGGGGAACAGCAGCGATAATAGCGATAAATATGCAACAAACAGCAAGATCATCAGCGATAAATCTGCAACTGATGCGGGGTCAACTCGAACGCGCAAGGGCGGCCCGCACGGCGTCAAAAACCACGCGCGCGACGCTATTCAGACAAGGAGCTACGTCCCCGGGCGAGACAGCCAGACGGGAGATCAATCCGGATTGCGCGAGGATGCGCCTCTTTAACACAATTAATCGGGATTGTCAAGAGGAAAATTGTAAATACCACTATCGGACGATAGGGCTATCGGACGATAGGATTGATCGAAGACGCGCGGGCTGGTCCCGCCCAGCCGGAGTGCTAGAGCATTATCCGGTCGAATCGAATCACCCCGCAGCGTCTTGGCCGGGCTTGGCCCGGCCATCCACGAGAAGCCACTCGTAGATCCCCGGCCAAGCCCGGGGAAGACGAATTGGGGTGTTCGAACCTCAATGGATTTGGCTCTAGTGTTTGTTGCGTCGGGCGCGGCGGACGGTCATCGATGCAATTCGGCGTGCAGTTTTTTCCGGATGTACGGCCCGAGGAAAAATCGGGCGAAACCTATTTCCAGGAAGCACTCGATCTCGCCGAGGAGGCCGACCGGCTCGGCTTCAGCCACATCCGCATCGTCGAGCATTATTTTCATTATTACGGCGGCTACAGCCCGAACCCGATCGTGTTCCTGGCGGCGGCGGCGCAGCGGACGCGACGGGCGCGGCTCGTCACCGGCGCGGTGTTGCCGGCCTTCAACCATCCCTTGAAGCTGGCCGGCGAGATCGCGATGCTCGACGCGTTGTCGCGCGGCCGGCTCGATGTCGGCTTCGCGCGCGCCTTCCTGCCGCATGAATTCCGCCGTTTCGGCCGCTCCCCCGATGAATCGGTGGCGCGGTTCCGCGAGGGGATCGAGCAGGTCGACTTGTTGTTGAGCCGCGAGAACGTGACCCATCTTGGCCGCTTTCACGCGATCGAGAACACCACCTCATTGCCGCGCCCGACCCAGCGGCCGCGCCCCAAATTCTACGTCGCGGCATTGAACACGCCGGACTCGTTCGAGTTCGCCGGGCGTATGGGCTACTCGGTGATGGCGATCGCGCTGGTCGCGGAGAAGATGCGGCCGCTGCTGGCCGCCTATCGCAAGGCCTGGAAGGCAGCGGGACATCCCGGCACCGGCGAGGTCATGATCGCGTTCCACCTGTTCTGCGACCCGGACGGCGAGCGGGCCCGCGCCGTCGCCTCGCCATTGATCGACGCCTATCTCGGATCGCTGGTCGAAGCCGCCTCGGACTGGCTCGACGGCCCGACCTCGGAGGATTACCCCGGCTACGACAAGATAATCGCCGGGCTGCGCGCCTCGAATGCCGCCGAGCAGATCGCCGCGGGCGGCGCCTGGGTCGGTTCGCCCGAGGAGATCGCCGCCACAATCGCCCGATTGCAGCGCGAGTTCGGCGGTTTCGAGCACGCCTCGCTGCAGGTGAATTTCAACACGATGCCTTATGCGGCGGCGCTCGCCTCGATGCGCCTCTTCGCCCGCGAGGTGATGCCGCAATTCGCGGACGATGCGTCATTGCGAGTGTAGCGAAGTAATCCCTGCCCACTCGCCTCGCCGGAAGGAGATTGCTTCGTCGCTACGCTCCTCGCAATGACATAGAGAGCTAGGCCGCCTCGGCCATCAGTTTTTCTTTTTGGCGGCGGAACTGCTCGCCGAGTTTTTCCAGCTGCTCGCGATCGAATTCATTCCGCGCGCACGGAAAACCGGTGCTTTCCTCTTCCTTGACGTGGTGGCTGACCAGCTCGCGCAGCACATTCAGCTGCGCCGTCCACGGTTCGCTCGCCTTATTGCGGGCCCGCATCATCTGCTGCAATTGCTGCTCGACGATCTGGTGCTCGTTGGCGCCCTCAAACGCGAAGCTGCGCGTCTTCTCGTCGTCGGATTTCTCCATTTTCTTGTACAGCACGTTCTGCTCGGCATGCGCATGCGCCAGCAGCATGGTCATCATTTCCTTGAACAGCGGCGTGCGTTCGGCGCCCGACTCTGTCTTCATCAGCTGCTCAAGCATATCGCTGACTTGCTCGTGGTCCTGATGCAGATCCTGGAGAATTCCCTCGGCCATACCCAACCATTCCTTCAGCATTTTGTTGCGTTCCTTTGAAGCGCCCGCGTCACGCCGGCATTGATACAACACCGGCCGCACCGCCGACGTTCGGTATTTGCGGATTTTTTGCGGCGAAGCGGCGGTCGTCACTGCCGCCAGAACGGCTCGGTCTCGAACAGCTTGTGCAGATGCTCGCGCAATTTCGGCTCGCGCTTCGCGAGCCGATCCTCGTGCCAGCCGAGCACGCGCTGGCCGGCCGCGGCCATGGCGCGTTGTCGAGCGGCCGGCGGCGCGAGTTCGGCGAGGATCTCCCGACCGACGCGCAGATCATTGGCCTCGCCGAGATCGTCCTGCAGGCGTCTCAGCCGTTTTGTGAAGAGTTCGGTTTCCCCCGGAGGATAGAGGGTGGCAAGCGACTCGGCGGTGTAGCGAAGCTTCTTCAGGGCAATGCGCAAGCGATGGCGCTGATTTGGTGACTGCGTCGTGAACGCCTTGCCGCGTTTCCTCGCGACCCGCCATCGGCGTTGCAGCACGTGCTCGGCGACCCCGCAGACCGGTCGTAGCAGGTCCCCAGCCCCGCCGCCCTCGCGCCAGCCGCAACGTTCGAACCAGCCGCAGAGGCAATCCTTCAGCGCGATGTAGCGCATCGATCGAACCGCTTCCGCCGCCTCGCGATGGGCAAGGCGACGACGCCGATGGGCCGCCTCGCGCAGCTGCTCCAGCGCGGCGGCAGAAGCACCGACATCCGGCCCGGCCGGTTTGAGCAAGGCGGTCTCGAACACGTCGAGATTGCGTGCCGGCCCGAGCGCGTCGGCGAGCCAGCGCAATTCCTCGGACGCCCATCGCCGCTGGTTTTCGGGCAGCAGCTTGCCAAAGGCCGACAGGGTCGCCCGCAGCCGGCGCACCGCGACCCGCATCTGATGGATGCCGTCGTCGATCCCGACGAGCACTGCGGGTTCGTTGCGCAGCATGTGATCGAGACAGCCAAGGCCGATGCGCTGCAGCGCGGCATCGCCGCTCAGCGCCGGATCGAGCGCGGGCGGTTCGGCATGCGCGGCGGCGACGCTTGGGCGCCTCGCACGCCTGGAATGGGCCGCCGGCTTCAATTCGGTCTCGGTGGCGATTGTCGCCTCCGGGTCTCAGGAAAGGCGGCTCAGAACGGTTCCGAGCCGATCACCGTGGTGCGGTGCATCAGGCGGCGCTCCGGCAATGCGTAGTCGCAGATCGCGAGATGCATCGCGCTGGCATTGTCCCACATGACCAGGTCGCCGACCCGCCATCGATGGCGGTAGCAAAATACGGGCCGTACGCAATGCGCGTCGAGCTCGGCGATCAGATCGAGCGCCTCGTCCTCCGGCATGCCCTGGCCATTCGGCAGCACAATGCCGATGCACTCGCCGGCGGTGACGTAGAGCGCCTTGCGTCCGGTATGGGGATGGATGCGCACGATCGGATGCGCGATATCGGGCGTCTCGGCGAGCTGCGCCGCGGTCAATTTCGGGCGCGGGCTGTTGTCGACGCGGCGGCGCATCGCATAGCGGTGGATCGCCTTCAGTCCGGCGAGGCGGCGCTTCATCGCCTCCGGCAAGGCCTCATAGGCGGCGATCGTGTTGGCGAACACCGTGTCGCCGAGCGGCTTGCCGTCGCGGCATGGCACTTCCTTCGCGTACAGCAGCGAACAGCGGCTCGGCCGTTTTCGGTAGGAGGTGTCGGTGTGCCAGGTGAAGCCGGCATCGGCCAGCCCGACATGCTCGCCTGCTTCGTTCTTGACGTTGGAGATCAGCAGGATCTCGGGATGATCCGGCAGCAGGTATTTCTTGACGATGTGGATCTCCAGCTCGCCGAAACGGCGGCTGAAATCAATGTGCTGCTCGTCGGTCAGCCGCTGATCGCGGAAGAACACGATGATGTTGTCGTGGAACAGCCGCTCAAGCTCGGCGAAGATCCGATCGTCGATCGCCTGCGCCAGGTCGAAGACAATTTCCGCGCCCAAGGCGGCGTCGCATTTTCGGACCGGGATCGGCATATCAGTCAGCTCCGCGACGGATTTGGGGGCTCCGCTTGGAGTATCCGCGACACTAACCGCAACCCGGCGCAAACGCCAAGAGCGTCGCGGCGGCTCTCGACCGCCGCGGGTTATCGCTCGCCGCTGATGGGGAGCATCGCGCGAGAACGAGATCTTTTGTCCGATACCCGCCGTTGGATCGGGTAGACAAGATTGGAGGGCATCATGAAATCGACCGTCATCGCGGCGAGTTTGCTGGTTGCGCTAGCCGGGTTCGCTGCGACTCCCGCCGATGCGGCGGGTTGTCTCAAAGGCGCCGTGGTCGGCGGCGTCGCCGGGCACTATGCCGGGCATCACGGACTACTCGGGGCCGGCGCCGGGTGCCTGATCGGCCGGCATGAGGCCAACAAGCGCGCTCGCGAACAGACTCAGCAGAACCAGCGCTACGACACCACCTACCGCACGCGCTGAGCAGACGCCCGAGCACTCCGCCCAACGGCGTTTGCCGGAGCGACTGCCTAGCGGTTGCCTCGCCAGAGCCAGCGGCTGAGGCCGTAGCCGAGCGCCAGCCCGCCGGCCAGGAGGAGCATCGTACGGCCGTAGGGAATCTCGATCCCGCCGACGCGGAAAGACAATGGCAGGCTCGGGCTGCCCTCGGCCGAGGAAATCGCCGCAACCACCTCCGGTTCGGTTTCCGTTGTCGCCGCATTCGAGGTCGGCGGCATTGCGGTGATCTCTTGGTCCATAGGAACTCTCCCGGGCGATCCGCATCCGCAAAGCGAACGCCGGCACGGCGGGCATCGTTCGCGCTTTTTCCCGCTTCGGGAGAGTTATTCGCGGTCGGCCAAGCCCATCTGCTCCAGCGCGGCGGCGCCGAGCTGGCCGTACGGGTTGCACAGGGTCTCGAGCAGCTCGGTATGGCTGTAATTGTCGCCAACGATGAGGTCGACCGGCCCGCCAGCTGCCTTCGCCGCCGCGGCGAAGTCGCGTGCCTGGCGCTGGAACTCCGGCGTCTCGTACGTGCCGTAGCTGACGATGAGCGGCGCGCACAATCGGTCAAGATGGCGGACCGGGCTCAGTTCCTCGACCATCGCATCGGTGAATTTGACGTAGTTGGCGCGCGCCGACCGCCGCACCGGCGCCAGTTCATACATACCGCTGGCGCAGAGCCCACCCCTTACGAGATCGGCGGGCAGGCCGAACCGGCCGGCCCAGTCGGTGGTCAGCGCCACCGCTGTCAAATGCGCACCAGAGGACTGACCGCCGACATAGATCCGATCGCGATCGCCGCCGAAGCTCGCGGCGTTCTCGTAGACCCAGGCGATGGCGCGGCAGATTTGGTCGGCTATCGGGAACAGGCTGCCGCCGACATCCTGCACCCAGGCGAAATCGGGCGTGATGTAATGCGCCCCGGCCCGCACGAACATTTCGGCCGGGGCGTGGTAATCCGCCGCCTTGCCGCGGGCCCAGGCGCCGCCATGGATGAACACGAATACCGGCGCCCGCTCGCGCGAGGTACGGAAGATGTCGAGCTGCTCGATCTCGGTGGGGCCATAGGAGATGCGGGTCGGCTCGCCGAGGCGGGCGCGGACGCGCGCGCTATTGCTGGCCCAGCGCTTCCCGACCTGCACGATATTGGGCTGATAGACCTGCTGATCGTAGGCCGCGTCGAGCTCGACCTGGTCGTAATCGAGAAACACCAGCGGCCCCTTCTCGTGGGGCGGCGGCCCGCGATGGAGCTCGACCCGCGGCGGCGGCAGGATGATGCCCGCCGCCGCGGTGTCAGCAGTCATGCCGGGCAGCGCTCATGCCCGGAAGAGGGCGAAGCACTTGTCGGAGTTGAAGATATAGCTCTCGACGTAATCGACGATCTCGGGTTCGCGCCCCAAGGCGTGCATTGCGCCGCCGAGGCAGACCCAGTTCAGGAATTCCTGCTGCCCGGCATCCTCGATTTCCTCGGTCGTCAGGTCGCGCCAGCGCGACAGCTTACCCGAGGCGAGCTCGTCGAAGCGCGCCCGGTCGCTGGCGTTGTCGGGATAGAGGTAGTGGTTCTTCGGGGTCAGGAAGGCGTGCGACCAGCTCGACGACGCGACCAGCGCCACCCGCCACGGGCTGTCGGCGAAGGCCCGCGCCACCGCGCCGCCGACATCGAAGCAGCGCCCCGGGTTGGGTCCGGGCGGGTCGACCAGGTTGGGATCGGCCTCACCGGTCAGGTGCGCCGTGCTGCCGCGCTTGGCGATCACCGAGGAGCCGTAGCAGTTCACATGGAACGGCACGACCGGATAGGGAAAGCCCTTCCGGTCATAGTCGAGGTAGAGGATCGTGTTGATGAAGGCGTGCGGCAGCCCGTTCTCGTACCGCATGCGGTAGGCGTAGCTGACGTCGTAATCGGCCTTGATCAGGTTCGCCGCCAGGGTCGAGGCGGCGGTGTGATGCCCCTTGGTGTGGAAGACGGTGTCGGGCCCCTCGCCCCAGACATTCTCGTTCGACCTGCCGGGGCGCGCATACGGCCGCGAGTTGATGCCGTCGACGGCGAAGACGCAGAAGGACGGCACCCCATCCTCGCGGAAATTCTCGTACTGGTCGTCGCCCCAGATCAGCACGACATCGGGGTCGAAGGCGTCCAATGCCTCGCGGCACTTGCGGAAGCCGCCAACCAGCCGCTTGCGGTGCTCCTTCGCGGCGGCGACCGGGTCGGACCACTCCTTGCGCATCGGCTCCGGCCAGCGCGCCGGGTCCTTCAGCTCCGCGGGAACCTGGTCGCTGTTCAGGGTGCGGTCTAAGAGGCCGGCCATCTGCTGGTCCGGCTGAATGAGGCCGGGGTAATGCGTGACGCCGATACCGAGAATGTCGCCCATCGAGCCACTCCTTCGAATACGGCGCCGATCGCCGCCTTTGCCCTATTGTACCAGAAAACGACGCGGCGCGCCGCTGTTCACCGCATCGCGTCAAATCGCGAAACGGCGAACCGACGGGCGGAGGAAGCGGATGCCTGCGCCGCTGGCAACCGCTCGGGCGGCGCAGTATTAAGGGGCGCCAGGCCCTAACTTAGCCCCAGGCCCTGACTCAGCATTGTGCGGCGCCGGGCTGGCGGAGGGGGATGTGAAAAAACCGCGTCAACCGCATCCGCTTGCCGGCGCCGGCAAGGGCAGCGCTCGCCGGGGTGGGACCAGTCGCTCGCAGATGCGGGCGTTCTTCGAGGACTCCCCGGATTGGCTCACGCTGTTCCGCGCCGCAAAGGACGGCCGCTTTATCTATGAGGATCTCAACCGGGCAACGCAGCACGCCTACGGCCTGACCCGCGACCAGGTGGTCGGGCGCCCGCTCGAAGAGATCCTCGGCGTCGAACAGGCGCAGCTGCCGTTGCGGCACATGCGCGCCTGCATCGAGACCGGCGAGACGCAGCGCTACAGCGCGCGCCGGAGCCTGGCGGGCCGGACCCGCGCGATCGACGTCATGTTCGTCCGCTCGCCCGAGAAGCAGGACGGCGACTATTTCATCATGTCGACGGCCCGCGACATCACCGAGAGCGAGGAGATGCAGGAGCAGTTGCGGCAGTCGCAAAAGATGGAGGCGGTCGGCCACCTGACCGGCGGGCTGGCGCACGACTTCAACAACCTGCTGGCCGCGATCGTCGGCAATCTCGAGCTGCTGGCGCCACGCCTGGCCGGCGACAGCAGTGCCAACCGCTTTGTCGCGGCGGCCCACCGCGCCGCCGAAAACGGCGCCAAGCTGACCGAACAATTGCTGGCGTTCTCGCGCGGCCAGCATCTGCAACTGCGCAGCACCGACCTCAACGGCGTCATCGACGCGATGAGCGACCTGTTGGCGCGGACCATCGGTCCGGCGGTGCAGGTCCGCACTCGCCTGACGCCGGGCCTATGGCCGGCGCTGGTTGACCCGACCCAGATCGAGATCGCGATGCTCAATCTCGCGATCAATGCGCGCGACGCGATGCCGCTCGGCGGCACGCTGACGATCGAGACGCGCAACATCGGCCGCGGCAGCGACGCGGTGCCGGGCGAGATCGCGGACCAGGATTGCGTCTGCCTCTCGGTCCGCGATAGCGGCAGCGGCATGACCGAGGAGGTCCGGCAATCGGCCGTGGAACCGTTCTTCACGACGAAGGAGGTCGGCAAGGGCAGCGGCCTGGGGCTGAGCCAGGTCTATGGCCTCGTGCGGCAATCCAATGGCGCTTTGCGGATCGACAGCACGGTCGGCGCGGGCACGGCGGTGCATCTTTATCTGCCCAGAGCGACCGCCGCGCCGCAGGCTGCCGCGGGCCAGCCGCAGGCGAGCAAACCGGCGGGAGCGGGCGGGCGCATTCTGGTGGTGGACGACGATGCCGCGGTGCGCAGCGTCAGCGCCGAGATGCTGCGGCAGATCGGCTACGGCGTCGCCGAGGCCGCGAGCGGACAGGTCGCGCTCGACGCGCTGGCGCGCGGCGAGGTGTACGATCTGATGATCGTCGATATCGCGATGCCCGGGCTCAACGGCATCGAGACGGTACGGCGCGCCCGCGAGCGGTGGCCCGGGCTCCGGGCCCTGTATGTCACCGGGTATGCGAGCGCCGCGGCGACCGGGCTCGAGACCGGCGATGATCCGATAATCCGCAAACCGTTCCGGCTGGCCGAATTGACCGCCGAGGTGAACCGCGCGCTCGAACGCAACCGCTATGCCGGCAGCCGGAACGTCGTAGCGCTCGGCAGCGGCTCGCGAAAACGTCGCAAGGCCCGCGACGGGCATTAGCGTCCCGGCCAAAGAACAGGGGAGACAGATGTGATGCGCAAATTGCTGTTGGCGGGCCTCGGGCTGATGTTTTCGGCGGTTCTCGCCGGCACCCCGGCGCAAACCCCGCAGACCTTGCGGATCGGGCTCGCCGAAGACCCCGATCTGCTCGACCCGACCCTGGCCCGCACCTATGTCGGCCGCATCGTCTTTGCCTCGCTGTGCGACAAGCTGGTCGACATCAGCCCCGAGCTCGACATCGTGCCGCAGCTCGCCACCGAGTGGCAGTGGGTGGACGGCAACAAGGGCCTGGTGATGAAATTGCGGCAGGGGGTGAAGTTTCACGACGGCGAGCCGCTCGATGCCGCCGCCGTCAAATTCAGCCTCGAACGCCACCTGACCCTGCCGGGCTCGAACCGCAAGGCCGAGATCAGCGCCGTCACCGCGATCGACATCGTGGACGACCACACCGTGAAGCTCGTCCTGTCGGCGCCCTTCGCGCCGCTGCTGGCGCAACTGAGCGACCGCGCCGGCATGATCGTGTCGCCGAAGGCCGCGCAAGCGGCTCAATCATCCGGGGGGGATTTCAGCACCCATCCGGTCTGCGCCGGTCCCTATAAATTCACCGAGCGGGTGGCGCAGGACCGCATCGTGCTGGACCGCTTCGCCGATTACTGGAACAAGGGCGCGGTTCACTTCGACAGGATCGTGTTTCTGCCGATCCCCGACACGACGGTGCGGCTCGCCAATCTGCAATCTGGCGGGCTCGAGCTGATCGAGCGGGTCGCCGCGACCGATATCGATACGGTCAAGAAGGACGGGCGGCTGAAGCTCGCCGACATCACCAGCCTGGCCTATCAGGGGATCACGGCCAACCTCAATAATGGTCCGCGTTCCAAGACTCCGCTCGGCCAGGATGCACGGGTGCGGCAGGCGCTCGACCTGTCGATCGACCGCGAGGCGTTGAACCAAGTCGTGTTCAACGGGCTGTTCCAGCCGGGCAACCAATGGCAGGCGCCCGGCAATCCGTATTACGTCAAGTCGCTGCCGATCCCCGTGCGCGACGTCGCGAAGGCAAAGCAATTGCTCGCCGCGGCGAACGCGCCGCATCCGAGCGTCACGATGACGGTGCCAACCAATCCCGAGACATTGCAGGCGGCGCAGGTGATCCAGTCGATGGCGGCCGAGAGCGGCTTCGACATCAAGATCCAGGCGACCGAATTCGCCTCGGCGTTGGATCTGGCGGTGAAGGGGGACTATGAGGCCTTTCTGATCGGCTGGAGCGGCCGCACCGATCCCGACGGCAACATCTACAATTTCGTCGCCTGCAAGGCGCCGCCGGCGCTCAACACCGGGCATTACTGCAACCCCGAACTCGACCAGGAACTCGACGCGGCGCGACAGGCCGCCGAGCCGGCCGAGCGCCTCTCGCATTACGCGAAGGTCGCCGAGCGCGTCCTGGCCGACCGCCCGATCACCTATCTGTGGCACCAGAAATGGCTGTACGCGATGAGCGCAAAGCTGGCGGGCTTTACGCCCTACCCCGACGGCTTGATCCGGCCGCAGGGGATCCGGATGCAGTGACACGTTCCCGCACGATGCGCCTGACACGACACCTCAGCAGCCAATGAGATCGAGATGACCGCCGGTCGCGTACATCGTCAGCTCGCCGTTACGGGTAATCAGCGTGTGCCCAAACGTGCGCGCCGTGGCCGCAATAATCCGATCGGCCGGATCGCGCGGCGGTGAGCCCGGCAGGAAGCTGGAGGCGATCAGCACCCGCGGCGACATCGGCGCCAGCCGTATACCCGGCAGTTCCAGGAGGCGTTCGAACCATGTCTCGGGATCGAGCGCCAATTGGATCCGATTTCGGGCGGTCAGCGTGCCGATTTCCCAAGCGCTGATCGGAGAGACGTAAAGGCCCAGGTTTTCCACCTGGGCGGCGGACATGGCGGTGCGGCTTTGCTGCGACATCGGATCGCCGTTCATCAGCCAAATCGCCGCGCAAGTATCCAGCAAGACGGAGCCGGCCAAGGCTCAGGTCTCCGCCTCCCAAATTTCTCCGGTCGGCTGTGTCAGATCGGTGCCCGGGGCCACCTTTACGCTGCCGCGCATTGCGCCCCAAAGCTCTGTGGGTTCGTGCTCGATGGGCACGATTGCTGCAATCGGGCGATTATGCTTCATCAGGATGACGCGCCGGGTCTTGCCCCGAGCGACCTCATCAATCAGGGCCAGGCATTGCGCCTTGAACGCGGTAACCCCTATCGTCCGGCTTTCAGCCTCATCTGGCGCCATGACCCATCTCCTGATAATGGTCCAATATAAGTGGACCAGTTTACCCGCGCAAGCTGTTGAGCGTGCCTAGTACATGACCACGTTTCTGCTGCGCCGGATCGCGCTGATCGTCCCGACGCTGTTTTTCGTGTCGTTGCTGATCTTCGGGTTGCAGCAGCTGTTGCCCGGCGATCCGGCGATGGCGCTGGCGGGCGAGGATCGCGATCCCTCGGTCATTGCCTTTCTGCGCGAGAAATATCACCTCGATCAGCCTCTGCCGGTACGCTATGCGCTATGGATCGGGGGCGTCGTGCAGGGGGATCTCGGCGAGTCGATCCGCATCAAGCGGCCGGTTCTCGATCTGATCGCCGAGAAATTGCCGGTCACCGGCGAATTGGCGTTGATGGCATTGCTGATCGCGCTGGCGATCGGGGTGCCGGCCGGCATCCTTGCCGCGGTCAAGAACGGCACGCCGATCGATTACGCCGCGTCGATGGCGGCGCTGTGGGGCCTGTCGATCCCGAACTTCTGGCTCGGCATCCTGCTGATCCTGTTTTTCTCGGTCGAGCTCGGCCTGTTGCCGGCCTCCGGCTTCGTCAGCCCGGGCGAAAGCCTGAAGCAAAACCTGCTGACCCTGATCATGCCGGCCTTCGTGCTCGGCAACGCGATCGCCGCGGTCATGATGCGCCACACCCGCAGCGCGATGCTGCAGGTGCTGAGCGCCGATTTCGTACGCACCGCGCGCGCCAAGGGGCTGCCCGAGATCCGCGTCATACTGCGCCATGCCCTACGCAACGCGCTGATCCCGGTCGTGACATTGGGCGCCCTTGAATTCGGCCAGCTGCTGTCCGGCGCGGTGCTGACCGAGCAGGTGTTCACGATCCCCGGCTTCGGCAAGCTGATCGTCGATGCCGTGTTCAACCGCGACTACGCGGTCGTACAGGGCGTCGTGCTGTTCACCGCCTTCGCCTACATCCTGCTCAATCTGGTCACCGACATCGCCTATGTCGTGCTGAACCCGCGGCTGCGGACATGACGGCGCAAACGCTCGAGCGGCTCCCCGCGCAGGAAGCCATCGGCGAGCCGCCGTGGCTGCGCGCCTTGCGCCGACTCGTCAAACGGCGTGCCGCGATGATCGGGCTGTCGGTCGTTGTTTTCTTCATCCTGCTCGCGGCGGCGGCCCCGTTGGTGTCGCCCTACGACCCGCTCGCCACCAGCTGGGCGATGGTGCGCAAGGCGCCCTCGGCGGCGCATCCGTTCGGGACCGACGAGATCGGCCGGGACGTCCTGGCGCGCATCATCTGGGGCAGCCGCGCGTCGTTGTTGGCGGGGCTCGTCTCGGTGATGCTGGCGCTCGCGGTCGGCGTGCCGATCGGCCTCGTCAGCGGCTATGCCGGCGGCATCCTGGACGGCACCGTGATGCGCATCATCGACGCGATGCTGGCGATCCCGTTCCTGATCCTGGCGATCGCGCTGGCCGCCTTTCTCGGCCCCAGCCTGACCAATGCGATGATCGCGATCGGCATCACCCAGATGCCGATCTTCGCGCGGCTGACGCGCGGCCAGGTGCTGTCGGTCAAGCACGAGGACTATGTCGAGGCGGCCCGCGCCGTCGGGAACCCGCAATACCGCATCGTGCTGCGCCACATCTTCCCGAATATCGTGCCGCCGCTCCTGGTGCAGGCGACGCTGGCGACCGCCGCCGCGATCATCGCCGAGGCCAGCCTGTCGTTCCTCGGCCTGGGCCAGCAGCCGCCCAATCCGAGCTGGGGCAGCATGCTCAACGTTGCCAAGAATTTCATGGCGCAGGCGCCGTGGATGGCGATCTGGCCGGGCCTGGCGATCTTCAGCCTGGTCTTATCGTTGAACCTGTTCGGCGACGGGCTGCGCGACGCGCTCGACCCGCGGCGGGAGTAAAGCGGCCGCTTCTGTCCTCGGATCAGGCTCCACACAGGCCGAGCACGACGAAGTTCGTCGGCGGGTATGCGGGATGTTGTGCTTTAGGGTTCGCTCGCCATATGAACGTCCGTCTGTAGGTACGCACAATGAAGGCCGAAGACGAAACAATCATCATCGACGGTCTCGAATTCCGGCTCACGTGCTTCGCCTGTCCTGAGCAATACGACGTATATCGCGGCGCGAAGCAGGTGGGCTATGTGCGCCTGCGTGGTGGATATTTCCGCGTCGATTTTCGCGAGTGCGGCGGGGAGATGTTACTTGAACAAACGTTCGAGGATGATTGGAAGGGATGCTTCGATGACGACAACGAACGCAGTTATTGGCTGAACGGCGCTGCCGTCGTTCTGCTCGATGCGCTCACGGGGGAATCGAGCATACCGGCGTAGGATGCGTCGAGCGCCGCGAAACCCGTCCTACAAACTATTGGCCTGGTAAATTCCCCTGTATCCGCCCTCTGTCGTCTCGCTGCCGCATTTTGTGACACGTTTCTGTCTGGACAGGCGGCTCAAAGCCCAAGCGACGTGGTTCTCCCAAGCACGATGGCCGTTCTTGAGCCCGGCCAGGCGCTCGCGGTCGCTCACGTGAAAGCGAAGCGCCAGCGGGCCTTCGAGATCCCACGCCGATCTTTTTCCTCTGCGAAGATGTTTTAGTATTTGGTCAAACAGCTCCTCGACTGGGGGAAACGTCAACACGCCGATATCCGTGTTGTATTCCCATGGATCTCCCGGCTTTCGTCGCATAATTCCTTGCCCTTACCGCGGCAGGGTGCTGGAGCCCATCAGGAATTCATCGACCGCGCGGGCGCATTGCCGGCCTTCGCGGATCGCCCAGACGACCAGCGACTGGCCGCGCCGCATGTCGCCGGCGGCGAAGATCTTCGGCACCGAACTCTGGTAGTCGAGCGTGTTGGCGGCGATGTTGCCGCGCGGGTCGAGTTTTACGCCGGCCTGCTCGACCATGCCCAGCTTGCGCGGCCCCAGGAACCCCATCGCCAGCAAGACCAGATCGGCCTTCAGCTCGAAGGTGCTGTCCGGCATCTCCTGCATCGCCCAGCGGCCGTCCGGCCCCTGCATCCATTCGACGCGGATGCATTCCAACGCTTCGACACGGCCGCTGGCGCCGAGCGCCTGCTTGGTCAACACGGCCCAGTCGCGCTCGCAGCCCTCTTCCTGTGACGAGGAGGTGCGCAATTTCAGCGGCCAGTCCGGCCAGACGAGCGCCTTGTTTTCCTTGTCCGGCGGTTTCGGCAGTATTTCGAGTTGGGTGATCGACCGCGCGCCCTGGCGGGTCGACGTGCCGATGCAGTCCGAGCCGGTATCGCCGCCGCCGATCACGACGACATGCTTCCCTTTGGCGGTGATCGTGCCGCCCGGCGCGGCGACGGGTTCCGGGTCGCCGGCGACGCGCTTATTCTGCTGCGGCAGGAAATCCATCGCGAAATGAATGCCGTCGAGCGCGCGCCCCGGCACTTCGAGGTCGCGCGGCAATTCGGCGCCGCCGGTCAAGGCCAGCGCGTCGTATTGCGCGAGCAGCTCGTCGATACTGACATCGGTTCCAACCTCGACAGAGGTGCGGAACTCGACCCCCTCCGCCGCCATCTGTTCGACGCGGCGATCGATCAGCCCCTTCTCCATCTTGAAATCGGGGATGCCATAGCGCAGCAGCCCGCCGATCCGGTCGGATTTCTCGAACAGGGTCACGGCATGGCCGGCGCGCGCCAATTGCTGGGCGCAGGCCATGCCGGCCGGCCCCGAGCCGACCACCGCGACCCGCTTGCCGGTATGGCGGGCCGGCGGCAGCGGCACGATCCAGCCCTCCTGCCAGCCGCGGTCGACGATCGCGCATTCGATCGTCTTGATCGTCACCGCGTTGTCGTCGATGTTCAGCGTGCACGACGCCTCGCACGGCGCCGGACAGATGCGGCCGGTGAATTCCGGGAAATTGTTGGTCGAGTGCAGCGCCACCGACGCCTGGCGCCATTGGTCGCGATAGACCAGATTGTTCCAGTCCGGGATCAGATTGTTGACCGGGCAGCCCTCGTGACAGAACGGGATGCCGCAATCCATGCAGCGCGAAGCCTGGGCGCGCAATACCGGCTCCGGAAGGGGTTTGGTGAACTCCTTCCAGTTCTTCCTGCGCGCCGCCGGCTTGTCATAGCCGCGATCGGCGCGCTCGACCTCGAGAAACCCGGTCGGCTTGCCCATGCTGTCCTTGGATCAGGCCCGGCCCCCTGGAAGCCATTGGGCCGGTCAACAATGCTGACTTATCTCAATGATGCCTCAGTTGGAGGCTAGCATCAACCGCGGCAAACCGGACACCGCGAATTGATCCGAAAGATTGGGATGCCGGTTCCCGAACCGCGGACGCAAGTGAACCGCCAATCAATTGCACATTGACCAACACCCGCCGGCCGGCGCGGTCGACCATGACGCTGCGACGCCGTACCGAGCGGGCTGGGCTGGCGATGCCGGCGCCTCGGGATTGCTCCGTCAGCATCGGGCATCGACAGCGTGACGGCAATTTGATGCGGACCGAATTCGCCCCCAACCGATCGGTCCCTCTGCCAGTCCGCCTGATCTGATTCCTCTGGCCAGGAACAGGGCGGGCTTAGACCGAACGGTTGGAGACCCGCGCGAGTCGCTCGGGTCGTCGCCGGCCCCAGGTTGGGGGCCGACCGGAGAGCCTCAATCCGGATTTGCCATTGCCATCATTCATGCTTGTAGCACAACGTATCCGGATTGTCAAGAACAAACAGTGAATAATCTAGGGCTTCGGTATCGCATCGTGTCCACGCGACCGGGGGAATATGCCGCGGCTCTTCCGCCCACGCCGGTTGGAAGCTGGTGCGAAATGCGTACGCCGCCGCCTCACTCGATGACCTCGTCGGCGCGGGCGAGCAGCGATGGCGGCACAGTGAGGCCGAGTGCCTTGGCGGTCTTCAGGTTGATGACCAGCTCGAATTTGGTCGGCTGTTGCACCGGCAGGTCGGCCGGCTTCTCGCCCTTGAGGATCTTTCCGACATAAACGCCTACCTGGCGAGTCACCTCGGCAAGGTCCGGTCCATAGCTGATCAGCCCGCCGGCATCGACGAACTCGTGAAACCGATCTATCGTCGGCAGTCGGTGGCGCGCGGCCAGCGCCACCAGTTGCGGACGGCGGCTGGTAAAGAACACCGCGTCGCCGATGACGAGCGCGTCCGCATGTTGGTCGGCGAGGGTGGCAAAGGCGGCGTCGATCTCGCTATCGCTGCCGGCGTTCACCAAGGCGAGACGGAGGCCGTTCATTTGCGCCGCCTGCTCGACCTCGCGAACCCAGGGATGTGCTTCATTCTGGTTCACCAGCAGACCGAAAACCTTGCCCTGGGGAACCAGCTCGAACAGCAGTTGCAGCATCTTCGGAACCAGTTCGCTCGCGAGCTGGCTGAGGCCGGTGATATTGCCGCCCGGCCGGGCGAGGCTCGCGACCAGACCGCTCGCCACCGGATCGATGCCCGCCGTGAATACGATCGGAATCGTCGAAGTTGCTTTTTTTGCCGCAATTGCGCTCGGCGGCCCGCGTGCGACGATTACATTTACCTGACGGCCGACCAGATCGGCGGCCAACGCCGGCAGCCGATCGATCTGACCCTCCGCCCAGCGGTATTCAATCGCGACATTCTGGCCTTCGACGTACCCGCCCTGCGCCAATCCTTCGCGGAATGGCAGCAGCTGATAAGCAAAGAGGCCACGCGAACCAAAGTGGAGCCAGCCGATCACCGGCATCGCCTTCTGCTGCGCGCGTGCGGCGAGCGGGCGGAGGGCGGCCACGCCGCCGAGCAGGGCGATAAGGTCGCGCCGTTTCACTCGATGACCTCGTCGGCGCGGGCGAGCAGCGATTGCGGCACGGTCAGGCCGAGCGCCTTGGCGGTCTTCAGGTTGATCACCAGCTCGAATTTGGTCGGCTGCTGCACCGGCAGGTCGGCCGGCTTCTCGCCCTTGAGGATCTTTCCGGCATAAGCGCCGACCTGGCGGAAGGCGGCGGCGAAGCTCGGCCCGTAGCTGAGCAGGCCGCCGGCATCGACAAAGTCGCGCCGATAATAGATCACCGGGACGGCGCGGCGCGCCGCCAGCGCCACGAGCTGCTCGACCCGATTGCCGAACAGCGGATCGGCGGTGACGATGAGCCCGCCGGCTTGCATTTCGGCGAGGGTTGCGTAGGCGGCGTCGATCTTGCTTTCGCCGCCGGCCTCCAGCATGCGAAGCCGCACGCCCTTGGTGCGCGCCGCTTCCTCCAACGGAACGGGGATGCGCTCGACCGGCACAGCCGGATTGGACGAGTTGACCAGCAGAGCCATCATCTTTGCCTGAGGGACCAGCTCCGACAACAACTCCAGCCGCTTGGGGTCCAACTCGTTGCCGAAAATCGTGACGCCGGTGAGATTGCCGCCGGGCCGGGCAAGACTGGCGACGAGGCCCTGCCGCACCGGGTCGCCGCCCATGAAGAAAACGATCGGTATCGTCGCGGTGGCGTCTTTCGCTCCCCGCGCGGTGGGGGTCGCTTTGGGCGACGATCAAATCGACCTTGCGGGCAACCAGGTCGGCGCACAACGCCGGCAGCCGGTCATAGTGGCTCTCCACCCAGCGATATTCGATCGTCGCGTTGTGCCCCTCGATATAGCCGGCGTCGCCGAGGCCCTGTCGGAAACCAGCCAGATTGGCCGCCTCCACCGGGGCGGACGGCGATGTGCCGAGAAAACCGATCACCGGCGTCGCTGACTGCTGCGCGGTGGCGGCGAACGGCCAGGGAGCGGCGCCGACGATAAGGGCGAGCAGATCGCGCCGGTTCACTCGATGACCTCGTCGGCCCGCGCGAGGAGGGATTGCGGCACCGTGAGCCCGAGCGCCTTCGCAGTCTTTAGGTTGATGACCAGCTCGACTTTGCTGAACTGCTCAACCGGCAGATCGGCTGGCTTCGCGCCCTTGAGAATACGGCCGACGTAAACGCCGACTAAGCGATAGACGCCCGCAATGTGGATCCCATAGTTTATCAAACCCCCGGCAACACAAAATTCGCGATTGCTATAGATCGCGGGTATCGAATGTCGAATAGACAAAGTGGCGAGCTGTTCAAGCCGGCTCGTGTAAAATGGATCAGGACCGATAACGAGGGCTCCGACGGGCAACCGACCCAGATTTGCGAATACCGTATCGAAGTCCATCTCGGCGCTTGCATGAACGGTATGAAGTTGTAGTCCGAGGGTCTCTGCCGCTCCGCGCAGACCTGTAGACACCGTTTCGGCATTTGGCCCAGTGGGGTTCACGAGAAGACCAATAATTGTCGCTGACGGGACCAGCTCGTGCAGTACCTATAGCTGCTTCGGCAGAAGCTCCGTATTCAGCATACTCACGCCGGTCAGGTTGCCTCCTGGTCGGTTTAAGCTCGCGACGACACCAGCCCTGACCGGATCGTCACCCATACTGAAGACGATTGGATTATTCGCGGTCGCGGCTTTTGCCGCCAGCGCCGAAGGATTTCCGCCGGTCGCAGCAATCACGTTTACCTGACGACTAACCAATTCGGCCGCCAGCTCCGGCAGCCGATCGTATCGCCCTTCGGCCCAGCGATATTCAACTGCAACGTTGCGTCCTTCGACAAACCCCGTTTCGCTAAGACCTTCGTGAAATGCCCCCACAAATCGCGAGAATAGATGAGCGGATCCGCTGTTCAGGAAGCCGATCACCGGCATCATCGTTTGCTGCGCGCGGGCGGCGAGCGGCCGGGAGGCCGCCGCGACACCGGCAAGCGCGATGAAATCCCGGCGCCGCATCTCCCCCATCCCCTTATGTCCGGTTGAGCCGGCATTCGTGTCTTTATTGAGCGCAGGATCGAGAACGTGGATGGCCGGGTCAAGCCCGGCCACGACGCATTTTGGATATTTGGCCGCCGGGCCGCTGTCTTACTCGGCGGCGGCCATCCGGGCGGTGTCGCGCTCCGCCTTCAGTTCGAGGAGGGCGCGGCGGTAGTCCTGGGGCACGATCTTGACGAAGGCGCGCAGCGTGTTGTCCCAGTCCTCGAGAAGCGCGCGGGCGCGGGCGCTGCCGGTGAACAGGTGGTGGCGCTCGATCAGGATGCGCAGGCGCTGCGCGTCGAAGCGCAACGGGTCGCCCATCCCGTTATCGACGACATTCGGCGCGCGCTGGCGCGGGCGGTCGTCCCGATCGGCTTCCTCGTCGGCCTCTCCGTCATCCATCGTCACCGGTTCGAGCGCGACTTCTTTCTGGTTGCACAGCCGATCGAACTGGCCCTTCGGATCCCACACATAGGCGATGCCGCCCGACATGCCGGCGGCGAAATTGCGCCCAGTGTCGCCGAGCACGACGACGACCCCGCCGGTCATGTATTCGCAGCCATGATCGCCGGTGCCCTCGACGGCTGCGATCGCGCCGGAATTGCGCACCGCGAAGCGCTCGCCAGCGACCCCCTCGAAATAGGCTTCGCCGGCAATCGCGCCATAGAGGACGGTGTTGCCGATGATGATGTTCTCGGTCGGCTCGCGCGTCGCTTCCTTCGGCTGGCGCACGATCAGCCGGCCGCCGGACAGCCCCTTGCCGACGTAGTCGTTGGCGTCGCCGTAAAGCTCGAGGGTGATGCCGTGCGCGAGAAAGGCGCCGAAGCTGCCGCCGGCATTGCCGTGGAAGCGCGTCCAGATCGTGTCTTCCGGCAATCCGGCATGGCCGTAGCGCTTGGCGACCTCGCCCGACAGCATCGCGCCGACGGTGCGGTTGACGTTGCGGATCGGCTTTTCGAGGCGCACCGGCTCCTTGCGTTCGAGCGCGGACTGGGCCTCGGCGATCAGCTCGTTGTCGAGCGCCTTGTCGAGATGATGGTCCTGGCGCTCGCAATTGTAGATCGCGACGCCGGGATTGGCCGGCTCCTGGTAGAGCAGACGCGACAGGTCGATGCCCTTCGCCTTCCAGTGGTTGACCGCCGGCACCATGTCGATGCGGTCGACCCGGCCGATCATCTCGTCGAATTTGCGGAAGCCCAACTCCGCCATCAGCTCGCGCACTTCCTCGGCGACGAAGAAGAAGAAGTTGATGACGTGCTCGGGCTGGCCGGTGAAGCGCTTGCGCAACACCGGGTCCTGCGTCGCGATGCCGACCGGGCAGGTGTTCAGGTGACACTTGCGCATCATGATGCAGCCGGCGGCGATCAACGGCGCGGTAGCGAAACCGAACTCGTCGGCGCCGAGCATCGCGCCGACGACGACGTCGCGGCCGGTACGCAAGCCGCCATCGACCTGCACCGCGATGCGGCCGCGCAGCCCGTTGCGCACCAGGGTCTGCTGCGTCTCGGCGAGGCCGATCTCCCAGGGCGAGCCGGCATGGGTCAGCGAGGTCAGCGGGCTCGCGCCGGTGCCGCCTTCGAAGCCGGCGATCGTCACATGATCGGCGCGCGCCTTCGACACGCCGGCGGCGACCGTCCCGACCCCGACTTCCGATACCAGCTTCACCGAGACCGCCGCTTTCGGGTTGGCGTTCTTCAGATCGTGGATCAGCTGCGCCAGATCCTCGATCGAATAGATGTCGTGGTGCGGCGGCGGTGAGATCAATCCGACGCCGGGTGTCGAATAGCGCACCTGGGCGATCGTCTTGTCGACCTTGCGGCCGGGCAGTTGGCCGCCCTCGCCGGGCTTGGCGCCTTGCGCCATCTTGATCTGCAGCACGTCGGCGTTGACCAGATATTCGGTCGTGACGCCGAACCGGCCGGACGCCACCTGCTTGATCGCCGAGCGCATCGAGTCGCCGTTCGGCAACGGCTTGAAACGCGAGGCTTCCTCGCCGCCCTCGCCGGTGTTCGACTTGCCGCCGATGCGGTTCATCGCGATCGCCAGGGTGGTGTGCGCCTCGCGGCTGATCGAACCGAAGCTCATCGCGCCGGTCGCGAAGCGGTGGACGATGCTGGCGGCCGGCTCGACCTCGTCGAGCGGGATCGGCTCGTCGGCGAGCTTGAACTCCATCAGGCCGCGGATCGTCAGCAGCCGCTCGCTCTGGTCGTTGATGGTTTCCGCGAAGGCCTTGTAGTCGGCGAGCGAATTGCCGCGCGCCGCGTGCTGCAATTTGGCGACCGATTGCGGCGTCCAGGCATGCGCCTCGCCGCGCAGCCGGAAGGCGTAATCGCCGCCGAGATCGAGCATTTCGCGATAGAGCGGATCGTCGCCGAAGGCGCTCGCGTGCCGCACCAGCGCTTCCTCGGCGATCGCGGTGAGATCGGCCCCCTCGATCGTCGTCGCGGTGCCGGTGAAGTATTTCTCGACGAACTCGCTTTCCAATCCGACCGCGTCGAAGATCTGCGCGCCGCAATAGGATTGATAAGCCGAGATGCCCATCTTGGACATGACCTTGAGGAGGCCCTTGCCGAGCGCCTTCGCGTAATTCTTTTGCACCTGCTCGGCGCTCAAGGGCAGCCCGTTCTCGGTGCGGATCTGTTCGAGCGTCGCGAAGGCGAGATAGGGGTTGATCGCCTCGGCGCCGTAGCCCGCCAGCACGCAGAAATGGTGCACCTCGCGCGCCTCGCCGGTCTCGACGACGATGCCCGTCTTGGTGCGCAGCCCCTGGCGGATCAAATGATGGTGCACCGCCGAGGTGGCAAGAAGCGCCGGGATCGGCACGCGCTCGACCGACACCGCGCGGTCGGACAGGATCAGGATGTTGTGGCCGGCCTCGACCGCCGCGGTCGCCTCACGGCACAGCCGGTCGAGCGCCGGGGCGATGCCGGCGGGGCCTTCGGCCGCCGGCCAGGTGATGTCGAGCGTGTCGGTCTTGAAGCGGCCGTCGACGAGGTGCTCGATGCTGCGGATCTTCGCGAGGTCGCGGTCGGTCAGGATCGGCTGTGCCACTTCGAGCCGGTGATGGGTGCCGACCTCATGTCCCAAGAGGTTCGGCCGCGGCCCGATCATCGAGATCAGCGACATCACCAATTCTTCGCGGATCGGATCGATCGGCGGGTTGGTGACCTGCGCGAAATTCTGCTTGAAGTAGTTGTAGAGCAGCTTCGGCCTGTTCGAGAACGCGGCGATCGGCGTGTCGGTGCCCATCGAGCCGACGGGGTCGTCGCCATCGCGCGCCATCGGCTCGAGGAAGAATTGGAGGTCTTCCTGGGTGTAGCCGAAGGCCTGCTGCTGGTCGAGCCGCGCCGTCGGATCGTTCGGCATTCCCGGCACCGCCGCCTCGGGCGCGTCCGGCAGCTCCTCCAGCTTGTACTGGGTCGCTTTCAGCCAGGCTTCGTAGGGGTGCTCGGCGGCGAGCTTCCGCTTGATCTCCTCGTCGTCGATGATGCGGCCTTCCTCGAGATCGATCAGCAGCATCTTGCCGGGCTGCAACCGCCATTTGCGGACGATGTTCTCCTCCGGCACCGGCAGGACGCCGCATTCGGAGGCCATGATGACATGGTCGTCGTCGGTGATGACGTAGCGCGCCGGCCTGAGCCCGTTGCGGTCGAGGGTCGCGCCGATCTGGCGGCCATCGGTGAAGGCGATCGCCGCCGGCCCGTCCCACGGCTCCATCAACGCCGCGTGATACTCGTAGAAGGCGCGGCGCTCGGGATCCATCAGCGGGTCGGCCCACGCCTCCGGGATCAGCATCATCATCGCGTGCGCCAGGGAGTAGCCGCCGCCGATGACGAGCAGTTCGAGCGCGTTGTCGATGCAGGCGGTGTCGGATTGGCCCGGCCCGATCAGCGGCACCATCTTGGCGAGATCGGCGCCGAGCAGCTCGGACGACATCGCCTGGCGGCGCGCCGCCATCCAGTTGACGTTGCCGCGCACCGTGTTGATCTCGCCATTGTGGCAGATGAACCGGTAGGGGTGCGCGAGGCGCCAGGACGGAAAGGTGTTGGTCGAGAAGCGCTGGTGAACCAGCGCCAACGCGGAGACCGTCAGCGGGTTGCGCAAATCGTCGTAGAAGCTCTCGATCTGCGGCGCCAGCAACAGGCCCTTATACACCACCGTGCGCGTCGAGAAGGACGGCATGTAGAGGTCGCGCAACGACGGCATCTTGAGATGGTCGGCCAGCTTCGCGATGCTGTTCAGCACCTGCTTGCGGATCGTCAGGATCTTGCGCTCGAAAGCGTCCTGGTCGGGCACTTCGGGGCTGGCCTCGACGATCGCCTGGGCGATCCACGGCATCGTCTCGATGACCTTGATGCCGAGCCCGGTCGTGTCGACACCGACATCGCGCCAGGCAAGCAGGTTCTGGCCCTCGGCATGGACGTAATGCTCGATGTGCTGGATCGCGACAGCTCGCGCCCTCTCGTCCATCGGCAGGAAGCACATCGCCACGGCATAACGGCCGGGCGGCGGCAAGGTCAGGCCGCGCTCCTTCGCCCAATGGCGCAAGAGCTCGTCCGGCATCTGGATCATGCAGCCGGCGCCGTCGCCAACCAGCGGGTCCGCGCCGACCGCGCCGCGATGGTCGAGGTTGACGAGGATCTGCAAGCCGCGGCTGATGATGTCGTGCGATTTTCGGCCCTTGATATTGACGACAAAGCCGACGCCGCACGCATCATGCTCGTTGCGCGGATCGTAGAGTCCTCTGCTGGCTTGCCGTGCTGCCATCCTCACTCGCTTCTTAACCAACTCTTGGGCCATGCTGCCCGCGCCGATGCCACCAGGGCAAACCGCGGCCGCGATACGCCATTCGACACAGTATGCATAACTAAGCTGGGGAAGGCGAATCGCGGTTGCGAGAAGCCGCTGGTCTTTTATGCCGCAGGTAGAGCCCAGTAAGGCCAGGATCATGCACCGCGTCAGGTCTTGCCTATGTTTGCGGCAATTCGGGCATAAGACGCCGGATCGAGGCGAGCGATGCCTGGTGCGTTTCGCAAGGCTGCCTGCCAAAAACATCCATTTTTCGGGCCGCCGGAATGCCCATTTGAGGTCTATGCCGGAGCAAGCGCTCCTTCCTCCCGGAGAGCACATCATGATCGAACGCAGGCCTTTCGACCGCCTGGGCGGCGGTGACCATGGCTGGCTCAATACCCGCCACCATTTCTCGTTCGCCGATTACCGCGACCCGCAGCGCATGGGGTGGGGCGCGCTGCGCGTCTGGAACGACGACGAGATCGCGCCGCAGACCGGATTTCCGCCGCACCCGCACGCTGATATGGAGATCATCACCTATGTGCGGCAGGGCGCGATCACCCACCAGGACAGCCTCGGCAACAAGGGCCGCACCAAGGCGGGCGACGTGCAGGTGATGAGCGCCGGCACCGGCATCCGTCACTCCGAATACAATCTCGAAACCGAGCCGACGACGATCTTCCAGCTCTGGATCGTGCCGACCAGCCGCGGCGACAAGCCGGGCTGGGACACGCGGCCGTTTCCGAAGGGCGACCGCTCCGGCCATTTCGTGACGCTTGCCAGCGGCTTCAAAGGGGATGCCGACGCGCTGCCGATCCGGACCGATGCGCGGGTGCTCGGCGCCACGATCAAAGCCGGCGAAACGGCCGAGTACCGCCTGGCCGAGGGCCGGCGCGGCTATCTCGTCCCGGCTCGCGGTGCTGTCGAGGTCAATGGCGTGCGCCTCGACGAGCGGGACGGCGCGGCGATCGAAAACGAACGTGTCGTGACCGTCACCGCGCTCGACGATGCCGAAATCGTCATGGTCGATGTGAGCTGAGGCCTGCCCCTCACCCCAACCCTCTCCCCGCGAGCGGGGAGAGGGAGCCGAGGCGAGAGCGAGAATGGGTGAAGGGCGTTCCGCCACGGCAAAAATAACGGGCAGTTTGGCTGTATCGATTTTTATCAATAAGTAAACTACGCGATCTAATACTTGGAAACTCTCCTTCGGAACTTGCTACCCGGAGATCTCGTTCGTAAGAACAGCAGGTTTCTTTGGGATTTCCCGTGGTTGATGATACTCCGCTTCCGCAATCCGAGAATGACTCTCGGCCTTTTCCGCACTTTTCCCGCTGGTGCGAGCAGCAGGCGTCGCGTCCCGGCGCGTCCATAGCCGCGTTGATATTCATCGGGTTGTGGCTGGTAGCCGGTCCCTTCTACGGCTGGTCGAGCGACTGGCAGCTGATCATCAACACCACCTCATCGGTCATCACGCTGGTCATGGTCTTTATGATCCAGAACACGCAACGGCGCGACACCCAGGCGATCCAGCTAAAGCTCGACGAACTGATCCGGGTGGACGGCGAGGCGCGCAACGAACTGATCAGCCTCGAAGCCAAACCCGAAACCGCGGTCGCTGAGATCCGCTCGGCGTTCGAGGAATTGCGCGAGACGGTCGAAGAAGAATCCGGCCGGGGCGGTCGTTAGCGCGCGGCGCGCGACCTCAATGCGACGATTTTGGCCGGCTTGGCCGGGGCGCTGCTGCGCTGTACGGCGCTCTCGATGGCGGTCGCGAGCTCGTTGATGCGAAACGGCTTCTGCAGCAGCATGGCTTCATCGAGCCGGCCGTCCAGGTCGGTCGTATCTGCATAGCCGGTAATCACGACGACCGGCAGGTCGGGCCGTTCGGCGCGCACGGCACGCATCAATTCGGTCCCCGACATCCCCGGCATCGCATAGTCCGCCATCAGCAGGTCGATACCGGCGCCACCGTCGGCCAGCAGCTCGAGCGCGTCGTGCCCGCTTGCGGCTTGCAGCGTGCGGTAGCCAAGCGTTTCAAGGTAAGCGACGAGCACGTCGCGCACCTCCTCGTTGTCGTCGACGACGAGCACCCGTGCCCGGTGCGACAGGCCTTCGTGGCCGGCTGCCCCGGGCACCTCGGCCAAGTTGCAGGGTTGCGCGAGGCTGCGCGGCAGGTACACCGCGACACTCGTGCCCTTGCCGGGGGTGCTGGCGATGCGCAGCCCGCCACCGGATTGCTGCGCGAGACCATAGACCTGGGCGAGGCCGAGGCCGCTGCCCTTGCCCAGCTCCTTGGTCGTGTAAAACGGTTCGCAGGCGCGCGCCAGCACCTCCGGGGTCATACCGGTGCCGGTATCGGCGACCGAGATCAGCACATAATCGCCCGCCGCCAGCTCGACCGGCTTGCCGCGCTCGCCGGCCTTGACGTTGCGCGTTTCGATGATCACCCGTCCGCCGTCCGGCATCGCGTCGCGGGCGTTGATCGCCAAATTCAAGATGACCAACTCGAGCTGGTGCGGATCGACAAAGGCGGGCCACAGATCGCTGGCGAGGGCGGTCGTCACCTCGACGGTGCCGCCCAGCGAGCGGCGCAGCAGATCCTGCGTGCCGACCACCAACTCGTTCAAATCGACCGGCTTCGGCGTCAAATGCTGCTTGCGCGAGAAGGCCAGCAGCTGCTCGTTGAGCTTGGCGCCGTGACGCGCCGACCGCGCCGCCGCCTGCACCAGCTTGAGCAGGCGGTCATCGGGAAGGCGCATCTCGATCAGTTCGAGATTGCCGAGGATCGCGGCCAACAGATTGTTGAAATCATGCGCCAGACCGGAGACGAGCTGGCCGACCGCCTCCATCTTGCGCGCCTGCAACAGTTCGGCCTCGGTGCGCTCGCGTTCGGCCGTCTCGGTCAGCAGCCGGTTGTTGGCTTCGGCAAGCTCTCGCGTGCGCTCGGCGACGCGCTGCTCGAGGTTGTCGTTGAGCTCGCGCAGCATAGCCTCGGCGCGCTTCTTGTCGGAGATGTCGCGGGCGATTTTCGACACGCCGACGATCCGACCGGCGCTGTCGCGCACCGGCGAGATCGTCAACGCGACATCGATGTCGCGGCCGTCCTTGCGCCGCCGCACCGTCTCGAAATGGTCGACCCGTTCGCCACGCCTGATCCGGCCGAGGATCAGATCCTCTTCCCCGAGCCGATCCGGCGGAAACAGCAGCGCGATCGGGCGGCCGATCATCTCGTCCGCGCTATATCCGAAGATCGCCTCGGCGCCCCGGTTCCAGCTCGTGACGATCCCGTCCAAGGTCTTGCTGACAATCGCATCGTCGGAGGATTCGACGATGGCGGCGAGGTAGGCGCGGGCGTTTTCCGCCACTTTGCGCTCGCTGATGTCGACCAGCATGTTGACCGCGCCGATCAGCGCACCCGAGGCGTCGCGCAGTGGCGTCGGGTAGGGCGTGAACGGGATCCGCGTACCGTCCGGCCGCTCTAGGATCGCCTCCGCGCCGCGCACCGCCCGGTTTTCCTTCAGGGCGATTGCCATCGGGCATTGGTCGTGCGGCAGTGGCTGGCCATCCAGCGAATAGAGCCGCCAGCTGACGCACCATTCGTCGGTGCCCAGCTCCGGCCGGCGGCCCGCCAGATCGACGGCGGCCTGGTTGTAATAGATGATGCGGCCGTCCGGGTCGGTGACGTAGATCGCGGCGGGCAACACGTCGAGCAAGGCACGGAATTGCGTCTCGGCCGCCTTGTCGCCGAGAGTGACGGCGTCGGCATCGCGCAGGTGTGCGGCGCTCAGGACGCCCTGGGGCATCGAAATCCCGTCATCGGGAGCGCTGTTACGGTCTCTGAGCATCGATTCCCACCCTAAACCCCAACCCGGACAAACCGGCGTCCGCCATGAACTCAAACTTGCGCCGGAATAACCAGCCGCAATGAGCCAACAGTTTCATTGCATCGGCTGTTCCCGGCTCTACCGCGTCTTTGAAAGAACCCCACTTTTACGCGAATGCCCTGGACAAACGCGCGGACTTGTTCCCGTCCCCAAGTAATCAGGCCGCGCGCCGCTCTTGGGCTGCGACAAGATTCCAAAATGTGCGGAGCATAAGGACCGATCGGACGAGCGCCGCGACGCCAGGCCGCGATGGCGCAATGTTCGTCGAAAGATCGCGAGCGCCATTCAAGCGTAGCGGCCGAGATTGTCAAGTGTTCGGCGAATCACTTTCGATCACGATCAGCCGCCGGCGCTGTCCGGCAGGTTGAAGGGCCGGCGGTAGGAGAGCGCCTCGGCGATGTGGTGGCGCGCCACCGTCGCGGCGCCTTCGAGATCAGCCAGCGTCCGCGCCACCCGCAAGACGCGGTGGTAGCCGCGGGCCGACAGCATCAGCCGTTCGGCGGCGCGCTGCAGCAAGGTCCGGCCGGCCGGGTCGGGCGCGGCGACCTCGTCGAGCAATTCGCCATCGACCTCGGCATTGGTGCGGATGCGGCGGTCCGGCGGCAATGTCTCATAGCGCGCCCGCTGGCGGGCACGGGCGGCGGCGACGCGGCGGCTGATCTCGGCGCTCGTTTCGGCCGGCGGCGGCAGCGCGAGATCGGCCGGCGAGACGGCGGGCACATCGATATGCAGGTCGATGCGGTCGAGCAGCGGTCCGGAGATGCGCGCCTGGTAGTCCTGGGCGCAGCGCGGCGCGCGGCCGCAGGCCCGCCCGGGCTCGGCGAGATAGCCGCAGCGGCACGGGTTCATCGCCGCGACCAGCTGCACCCGCGCCGGAAAGGTCACATGGCTGTTGGCGCGCGCGACGCTGACCCGGCCGGTTTCGAGCGGCTGGCGCAGCGCTTCCAGGGCCGCCCTATTGAACTCCGGCAGTTCATCGAGAAACAGCACGCCCTGATGCGCCAGGCTGATCTCGCCGGGCCGGGTCCGCAAGCCGCCGCCGACCAAGGCCGGCAGCGACGCCGAGTGATGCGGGTCGCGGAACGGCCGCTCGCGCAGCAACCCGCCATTGCGCAGCCCGCCGGAGACCGACTGGATCATGCCTAGCTCGAGAGCCTCGGCCGGTTCGAGCGGCGGCAGGATGCCGGGCAACCGCGCCGCCAGCATCGATTTGCCGGAACCGGGCGGGCCGATCATCAGAATTG
>Ga0210400_10000737_pt1 | contig 34686 bp, 25 predicted proteins | sample IncBWH26MmetaG_FD_155456 | JGI IMG/M metagenome (GOLD analysis project Ga0210400, IMG submission 155456) | Forest soil microbial communities from Barre Woods Harvard Forest LTER site, Petersham, Massachusetts, United States - Inc-BW-H-26-M | ecosystem: Environmental > Terrestrial > Soil >... | reverse complement strand
TCGCGGGCAGCAACTTCGTGAGCATGATGACGGCGCGCGCCGCGCGTCGCGCCGTGGAAGTCGCGGTGCGCAAGGCGGTGGGCGCGACCCGGCGGCAGATCATCGTGCAGTTCATGAGCGAGTGCCTGTTCTATGCGGGACTGGCGCTCGGACTGGCGATGATCGCCGTGGAACTACTGCTTCCCGCGTTCAACGGTTTCCTGCAGCGGCAGATTGCATTCGACTACGTGCAGGAACCCGCGCTCGGGCTGGGCATGCTGGTGGTATGGCTGGGCGCATCGCTGGCCGCGGGGGCCTACCCGGCCCTCGTGCTTTCGATGTTCCGTCCTGCGACGGTGCTCAAAGGCGTGATTGCGCTGCCCGGCGGACCGGGCCGCCTGCGTCAGGCCTTGGTGGTGCTGCAGTTTGGAACGCTGGTCGCACTGGTCATCGCGACCCTCACCATTCATCGCCAGGCGCGCTTCGCCATCGAGGATCAGTTGCGCGTCCCCGGCGATCAGGTCTTCGTCATGCTGGCTCCTTGTACGCTCATGGCCTTCCAAGACCGTGCTCGGCGCATCCCGGGAGTCCGGAAAGCGGCCTGCAGCTCTGATGCGGCAATGGGCACCGACCGGGGCGCTTCCGCCTTCGCCTTGCGAAATGGCGCTACGCTCAACATGAACGCGGGGGCCGTCGACGCGGACTTCTTCGACATGTTCGGCATCGCACCCTTGGCCGGTCGCCTGTTCGACGCCCAGCACGGCGAGGACAACATGCTGCGCAAGGCTGACGCAACTGCCAATCCCTCGATCATCCTGAATGAGTCTGCCGCACGGGCGTTGGGTTATGCCAACCCTGGGGACGCCGTGGGTAAATCCCGCTTCTGGAGTCGCCAGGGTCTGATCAAAGGCCGGTTCGACTTCATTGAATCGCAGGCTTCGCAGATCGTCGGTGTCGTGCCCGACTTCACCGTCGGCTCCATTCGCACCCTGATTGAGCCAACCGCTTACTACATCGATCCGCAGACGAGTTTCGTGCTGGTGCTGAAGTTCGACGGCCAGACAATTCCCGAAACCATGCGCGCCCTCGATGCGCAGTGGCGGCAGGTCACCGGCGGCCTGCCCATGGTCGGTGGCCGGTTCCTGAACCAGATCTTGAACGACACCTACTCGGATATCCTACGGCAGACGAGCCTGTTCGCGGCGTTCTCCGCGGTCGCCATAATCGTGGCAGCGCTTGGTCTGCTGGGGCTTGCGGTTTACGCCGCCGAACGGCGAACGCGGGAGATCGGCGTGCGCAAGTGCATGGGCGCGAGTCGCCTGGACATTCTGCGTTTCATCAGCTGGCAGTTCGCGCGACCGGTGCTGATCGCAAACCTGATCGCCTGGCCGATTGCCTGGTACTTCATGCGGCGGTGGCTGGAGGGATTCGCCTACCACGTCAATCTGAACCCGCTGGCGTTTGTGCTGGCCAGCGCGTTCGCGGTGTTCATCGCGATCCTCACGATCTGCGGCCAGGCGTTGGGCGTCGCCCGCGCCAGACCCGCGCTGGCACTGCGCTACGAGTGAACATCGCACACAGGCGCCTCATAGCATGGAAATAGCAATCAACCCTACCAATGATGTCCCCATCTACCGCCAGATCGTCAATCAGGTGCGCTATCTGGTGGCGTTGGGCAGGCTCGAACCGGATAGGCCCTTACCCTCGATCCGATCTTTGGCGATTGAGCTTAAGGTCGCACCGAACACGATCGTGAAGGCATATGAGGAGCTGGCGGCGCGGGGCGTGGTTCATAGGCGACGTGGCCGAGGCACATTCGTCTCGTTCGACTGCACCAGATTGATGGACGGGCAATGGCGGCACAACCTCGAACGCAGTATCGATGCACTGTTGGCCGAGGCCGATCAGCTGAACATCACGCCGGAGGCACTGCTGGAGCTACTGCATCTGCGACAGGCCCAAAACCTGGTCCGGGGCGCAGGCCGCCCAAACTCAATAGACTAAAACACTGCTCGGAGTTGTGAGCAGTTTGTCGGGCCGCGCCCAGTTACGTCCGATGTCCCCTGACAGGTACAGATTTCCGGCATGATCGGCGACCGCGAGTATCGACCCGCTCACCGCGAGGTTGCCGGTATCGGCAATCCCGTCGATCCAGCGCGGCAGCCCGCCGCCGACGGGCCGGAGTTCTCCCGCCGGATCTATGGGGCGCCGGTAGATCGCGCCCTGCGTCGCGAAATGATCCGAGGAGGCGGCCACCAGGATATCATCGCCGGCGAAGGCGACTGCCGAGCAGTAGGGCGCATGCAGGCCCTCATGCTCGATAGTCCACTCAACTCCGCCGTCCCGGCTGATGGCCAAGCCAACGCCGGTCGCGGCGGCGACCACCTCCGGGCGCGTCGGGTGAGCGCAGACCTGATGGACGTCACAATCGATGTCGATGGTCGGGTGCCAGCTGGCGCCGCCGTCAATGGAGCGCGGAATTCCGCCGACGTGCACATTCGCGAACAGCACTTTGCCATCGCATGTCGCGGCCATCGAGCGAATGCCGAGCGGCGGCCCGAGCAGTCGCCCGTCGATCAGGGCCGCGCCGGCATACCATCGATCCCGTCCGGCGACGGCATCGAAGCCCGCGAGGCGCTCGAGACGGCCGTCATCAGCCACCTGCAGCACCGCTGCGGTGTCGCTCGCACCGACATAGAGGCGGGTGCCGGCCGCCACGCAGCAGGCCAGGTCGAGTTCGCTCTTGGCAATCGTGTGCCATGCGCCAGCGGGGGTTCGCCGACACAGCGATTTGCCGTCGACAATGGCGAGCGTGTTGCCGCTGTCATCGCGCGCCAGACCGGCCACTGAATGGCCGGTCCATTCCTCGCGCAGAACGTCGTCCACCAGGGCAAACAGTCCGCTGCGCCAGGTGGACACAAGCACGGTCGGCATGGTCTAGGCGGCGGTGTCTGCGGGCGCCGCGACCAGGGTCTCGTCAAACAGCAGCAGACGCCCGGCATTGGCGATGCCGATGAAGGTGCTGACATTGTGCAGCAGCGCCGCAATGATCGGCGCCTCGATGCCGAGCACGCCGGCCCCGGACAGCACGATCAGGCCAAACGTGAACGCGAGGCCGATGGAGACGTTCACGTAGATGGTGCGTCGGCAGCGCCGGCTGAGTCGGATGCAGGTGCCGAGGCGGCGCAGATCATTGGTCATCAAGGCGAGATCGGCGGAGGCAAATGCCACTTCGGCGCCCTGCGTGCCCATCGCCACACCGACGGCACCGGCTCGCAGCGCGAGGGAGTCGTTGATGCCATCACCGACGACCATCGGGCGATGGCCGAGTTTGATCTCGCGCATCACCCGATCCATCTTCTGTTCCGGGAGCATCTCGGCAAACACATCCTGGATGCCGACTTCGTTGGCGACCTGGCGGGCGACCGCGTCGCGATCACCGGTCAGCAACACCATATGCTCGATACCCAGGCCCTTCAGATCCTCCACTGCGGTGATGGCGCTGCCGCGCAGCTGATCCAGGAACAGCAGCCAGCCCAGAAACTCACCGTTGCGGCTGACCCCGGCGATGGGCCCATTGTGGGTCGGCGGTGGCGGGGCGCTTACGCCCAGACGCTCGAACAGGTCGGCCCGCCCCAGGGCCACGGGTTGACCGGCGTACAGGCCCGTTACGCCGAAGCCGCCGAGCTCCCGCGCATCCTCCACCAGCAGGCGCTGCTTCTTGGGAACGGCGGCCGCTGCGGCGCGACTCAGCGGATGGTTGCTGGCCGCGCCGAGTCCGGCGGCGAGTTGCCGCAGCTCAGTCGGATTGACGCCGGCGATGGGTCGCACTTCGCCCAGTCGCAGATCACCGGTCGTCAAGGTGCCCGTCTTGTCGAAGACGACGGAGGACACATCCGCCAGCTGTTCCAGAAAGGCCGACCCCTTGATCAGAATGCCATGGCGTGCGGCCACGGCAATCGCGGCCACCGCGGTCGCAGGAGCCGCCAGCACCAGCGCGCAGGGGCAGGACGCCACCAGCACCGCCAGCATGGCCGGCACGTTGGCGGTGATCAGCCAGGTTCCGCCGGCGACCAGCAGGACCAGGGCCATGTACTGTCCCGCATACTTATCCAGCAGCCGGGTGACCGGCGGCTTCGCATTCTCGGCCTCGCGCATCAAGGTGATGATCCGGCCCACGGTGCTTTCCTGGCCGACACGCGTGAGCTCGACCTGGATGCGGCCATCGACATTCATGGCGCCGGCCAGGGCCAGGTCGCCTTCCCGAACTTCGACCGGCACCGATTCACCGGTGAGCGATGCCAGGTCCAGACTGGAGCTGCCGTTGCGGACGATGCCATCGGCAGGGACCCGGTCTCCGGCGAGCAGCTCGATGAGATCGCCGACCCGCAGCTGCGCGCTGGGAATCACTTCCGTGGAACCGTCAGGCAATAGCCGGCGGCTGTCGACCTCGGTCAGCCGGCTCAAGGCGCGGACCGCCTCCTGGGAGCCGAGCATGCTGCGCTCCTCGAGCACGTGGCCTACGGTCATGATGATGGGCAGCAGCGCCGCCGTCATCAGATCCCCGGTGGCCCAGGCGGCGATCAACGCCAGGGCGACCAGGCGATCCGTAATGCCATGCAGGCTGGGATGACGCAGGCTCGCCCAGGCCTCGACGAACACCGGCACGGCGACCAGCGCGGCGGACAGACCGGCCACCAGTTCCGCAATACCCTGTTCGCCGGGTACCAGCCAATGCATGCCGAACGCGACCAGCAGCAGACACAGCGCCACCAGCGCCAGGGTCAGGCGCAGCCCCAGTATCAGCCGCTCGGCGCGTTCCAGCAGCACCGGCCGTCCGGTCGGCGGCGCGGTCATCATCACATCTGGCGTGGCGCTCATTTTGCTGGTTTTCCCGGCAGTAGGACGCGGGTGCCCCCCTGGCCATCCACCAGGGTCGCGGCGCCCACGCCGTTCATGATCTCACCGACCCGTGCGCGATACTCGCGCAGCAGCAGGCTGCTGCGGGTCTGCGGTGTCTCTTCATGCTCGAGGGCCAGTATGCCCGCGGTGTTGGTGCCGGCGCCACTGACCAGTTCCTGTGCGGTCGCCTCGGCATCGGCCAGCAGCTGATCGTGCAGGCGATTGGCTTCCTGGCGCCGCCGTTCCGCATCGGTGCGGGCCACGGCCACGCCCCGATCGGCGGCCTGGCTGGCCACGAGCACGGCATCGAAGGCCGACTTCGCCTCGGGCGGCAGCCAGGCGGTCATATCGATGCGTTCGATTTCCACGCCCAGCGATGCGCCATCATCGGCGAGCGCATGCAGGCGGGCATTCATCAACTGGATGAGCGAACTGCGCACCTCCCCGCGCAGCGCCAGGACAACCTGATCGCCGCCTTGCGCATCGGTGCTCTCCTGGACCACCAGGAAGTCATTCAGATTCCGCGCGGCCGTGACCCGCACGGTGGTGGCGCGGAAAAGGCGGTTCAGCGCCGCTTCCACATGGGACTGGGACAGCGCATAGCGGATCGGATCGCTGATCCGGTAAAAGAGCGTGGCATTCAACAGGACGGTGTTGCCATCACCGGTGAGATAGGCCGAGGCGTTCTGCGGGATGGCCTGCCCGCTGCCGAAGGGGCCGATGAGTTCCTGCGATTGCGCACTCGCCGCCGGCAGCGGGGTGATTTCCTGCGTCAGCTGTCGTTCCGGTCCCGGCAGCATCTGCACCTGCTCGATCGGACGCGGCCAGGCGATCAGCAAGCCCGCCTCCTGGGAGCGCACGATGCGGCCGAAGCGCAGCACCACGGCCTGGCTGTCGGAGGCAATCTCGCGCACATTGCTGGCCAACCACCACAGCAGGAGCAGCACGCCGGCGATGTAGACGGTGCGAAAGCCGATCGCCACCGATTGCGCGATCGGCCCGGGCGGCGGTGGCGGCGGCGGTCCGAGCGGATCCGGCCCGGCCTCGGCCCCGTTGGCAGCGTGGAATTCGCTCACGGCTTAGTTTTACCCGCAGGTGTCGCACCGGTGCCGGCGGGCCCGTCGACCAGAATCCGGAAGGGTGCCGCGTCGGTGCGCAGCACCAGGCTCGAGTTGCGGCCGAGGATCATGCTGAGCGCATCGAGCGAACGCAGGGTGCTGTAGAGGCCCGGATCACTCTGATAGGCCTTGGCATAGATGCGTGCCGCCGCCTGCTGCGCGTCGGCTTCGGTATGCGCGGCCTGCTCGCGCGCCTGGGCCACGACTTCGCGCGCGTCACGATCCGCATCGGCGCGGATCGCCGCCGCCTGACGCAAGCCGTCCGCGGTACGTTCCGCGGCCACGGTTTCCCGTTCCGCACGCATTCGGGAAACGGTCGCAGCCAGGGTTTCATCCGGCAGGGTCATGCGCTCCACGCCCACCTGGCGGATCTCGATGCCGTAAACCGCCAGCATTCGCGGCCCGACCTGATTACGCAGTTCGTTCTCGAAGACATCCAGCCGCACCTTGGTGGAGTCGGTGTTGACCAGATCCGTGAGGTCGAAGTTGCTGGCGGTGATGTGCAGCGCCGCGCTGACGAAGCTGCGCAGCTGGCGTGCCGCCTCATCCGGCTGATTGCGCACCGAGCGCAGGAACTGTCGTACGCGCTGCGGATCATCGGGCACCTGCCAGGCCACATAGGACTGGACCAGCACCCGAAAACCTTCGCGCGTCCCCACATCCTGCAGGCCGGTGGAAGTCGTGCGCAGCCGCAGATCAATCAGAATGGTGCTTTCAAATGGTGCGGGAAGTTTCCAGGCGAGACCCGGCTCGGTCACGACCCGCACCGGGTTGCCGAAACGGGTGATGACCCCGGCCTCGCCCGCAGGCACCATGACAATGCAGGCGGCGGCAATCGCAGCCAGCAGGATCAGCCCGGCAACCCCGATCCGCAGCAGCGATCCGAGGTCATGATGATCATGATCGTCATCGTCGTTGTCATGGTGTGCAAACATTAGTTTGAATCCTGAAGATCCGGTGTCACGGAGATGGAGGAGGTCGCAGGCGCCGTCGCCGCGGGTGGCCCCTGGGCGGGTGTGCGCAGGTCGATGATCGGACCGGGTGTGGCGCTCAGACGGTGATCGATCAGCGTGAGCGGCTTCTGTGCCAGAGCCGCCTGCAGTTTGCTGAACGATCGTTCCAGCAGAAACGCCTGGCCGCCTTCCGCATGAGCGCGCCGCTCCGCATCGAATCGGTAGGCGTCCGAATTGGCGGCATCGATGCGCTCAACGGCGGTGGCGTGCGCGGCGCTGGTGAGCTGGCGGGCCTCCTGCTGGGCCACTCCGGCGACGCGCTTCGCGCGTCCGCGCTCATCGGAAATACTGGCGCTGGCATTGATCTCCGCCGCCTGCACCGCATGGTAGGCCGCGGCCGCGCCCGCCGGCGGGTGAATCTCTTCGATCAGCACCGAGACGACCTCGATGCCCGCATGGTGCGAATCCAGGTCGGCCGCCAGGGCATCGCGCAACGAGGCGGCCACGTTATCGCGCCGCTCGCCCAACACCGCCAGGAGCGTGCGCGCATTGAAGTATCGCAGCACGATCCGGCTGCCGGCCTCGCGGATCAGGGATTCCGGGTCGGCCACTTCGTAAACCGATTGCAGGGCCGCGCTGTCGGTCAACCCCACGCGATACAGGACGCTGATCTCGGTGCTGACGCTCTGGAATCCCTGCTGGCCCGTTCCCGGGCTCGCCACGAGATAGTTGGCCTGGCCCGCATGCGCGCTTTCCCACAATCGGTTCAGACTCAGCGGTGGGGTGTCTTCCGCGCCGACCTGCTCCGCGGCCGCTTGCGTCGCCGCCTCATCCACGCCGATGGCGACTGTGTGAAGGGTGCCGAATTCCACCGGCCGCAATCGCCCGAGGGGCCAGGGCAGCAGCAGGTGCAGGCCAGGTCCGAACACGCCCACCGGCGCCCCGAAGCGCTCATAGATGCCACGCTGCCCCAGATCGATGAGCTTCAGTCCGGTCAGGGCCCAGCAAAACAGCGCCGTGCCGAACAGGGCCGGCAGTAAGGCGGCGCTCAGGTAGGACAGGGCCCAGCTGCGCGCAAAGTCCAAACCAAGATGGGTCTTCAGCAGATTGCCGGGTGAGCGCGGACCCCCGGTGATCACGCCGGCGAGGATGCTGTCGGTGACGGCCCGGGCATTGGCCGCCGCGGGCGCCGGCAGGAACAGGCGCGCGAGCGCGCGTATCGCCAGCTCCAGGACCACGAGCAGCGGCACAATCGCGATCACCACCTGTGGCCAGTGCAGCCACCCGAGCGAGGCGCCGCGTCCGAGTTCGATGCAGGCGGCGGCGGCCAGCAGCAGCGTCGTCAGCAGCAGCAGCCGGTGCAAGGCGGGCGCTTCGGGCAATTGCGGCGCCGGAAAAGCCGCCATGACGCGCTCGCAGACCAGCGATACAAAGGCCAGCCCGAACACCAGGGCGGCCAGGATGTCGGCGCTGCCGGCATGATCGGCCCTGGCCTCGTAGGGCCAGAAAAACTGCAGGACCAGATAGATCAGAATGGCACCGGTCGGCACGATGACGGCCTGGCCGACCCGTGCCGCGACCCCCGCATGATCGAGCACGTTGCGCCAGCTGGTCCCGGCCGCGGTGCGCCCCTGTTCAATTGCGGCGGCTTGCCGGAATCTGGCCAGGGTCAATGCCAGCGTGGCAATCGCGCCGGTCAAGGACAGCAGCAGGGCGGCCAGCACGGTCGCGGCCAGACCCCCGGCAATGGCCTCATGGGCGAGGGCGCGTGTGGGCGCCGCGATACCGGCCGGCAACGCTGCCAGCAGCAGCAGCAGGCCAACCGCCAGTACGGCGTATCCATAGATGAACGACAGGCGCCGGATCAGCCGATGCGATCGGGGATAAACCGATTCGCCCGCCCCGGTATTGAGTGCATTTGTCATTGTATTAAGCTTGTCGCGCCGCCCGGCCTATAGTAACGCATGCCGCTGATTAACCTGAAACCGCTGATCCGCACGAGCTGGGCGCTGCCGTTGACGGCGTTGGTGCTGATGGGCCTGACGCTGGTCGCGGTGATCCATTGGCGCTCCACGCGGCTGCAGGTGCGACTGCTTGCGGCACTACCCGAGGCGGTCGCGGGCGACCCAGCGCTGCTGCACGCCGCGACCGTGCAGGCAAGGCCGCTGTACGCTCAGCATTGTGCGGCCTGTCACGGGCCCGATATGCGCGGAGATCCTGCCCTGGGCGCGCCGAATCTCGCGGATGATGTCTGGCTCTACGGCGACGGCAGTCTGTTCGACATTGAACGCACCATCCTCTATGGCATTCGCTCCGGCGAGGATAAGGCGCACAACGAATCCGAGATGCCGGCGTTCGGACAGCGGGGCATCCTGAGCGACGCCCAGATCAGAAATGTCGTGCAGTACCTGCTGCAACTGAGCGGCCGCTCCTATGAAGCGCAGGCGGCCCTCGATGGCCGGGTCGTGTACGCCGGCATTGGCAACTGTGGCGACTGCCATGGCCCTGATGGGCGGGGCAATACCGAATACGGCGCGCCGGATTTGACGCGCGATGTCTGGAACAGCGGCGGGGGGCCGCAGGCCCTGTATACCGACATTTACGCGGGACAACACCACATCATGCCCGCCTGGATCAGGAGCCTGAGTCTGGAACAGATCCGCGCCCTGGCGACCTACCTGTATGCCGCATCACACGCAAAGACCTAGCACCCTCATCGGAGAGCTTCGATGGCGCGCGTCATGAACGCCTTCCTGCACCGTCCGCAACGCGCACTGTGGCTGCCGGCGCTGGCGACTGCCTGTGGCCTGGGTCTGGCGGGCATCGGCCTGTTTCGGACCGCACCCGGGCCGTCGATGGTGGTACCGCCCGGTTATGTGGCGCTCGTGAACCAGAAGGGCATTCTGCTCAGTGATTTCAGGGCGCAGGTGGAATTGGAAACCACCAAGCGCTATGCGGACACGACGCCCGATGAGCGGCGCCGGACGCTTCGCGAAATGGTCGATGAAGAGTTGCTGGTGCAGCGTGCCGTGGTGCTGGATTTGCCGGAGACCGCCAACGAGGTGCGTGCCAACATGGCGGTCGGCGTCAATGCCCAGGTCGACGCGCCCGTGCTGGCCTATCGACCCACGGACGCGGAGCTGCGGGCGTTCTACGCCAAGACCCGGGACAGGTACAGCCTGTCCGGCTCGATGACCTTGCGCGATCTGGTGCTGCGGGTCGGGGGCTACCAGAACGCCGACCAGACGATCGCGCAGGCGCAAGGGGACGCCGCCGAGGCGGTCTATCAGTTGCGTTCCGGCGCCGCGCTCGACTACGTCATGGCACATTTCGGCTTGGCCCCTTCCGGGCGCAGCGCGTCGGGCGAGGAACCGGATTTCGCGGCCAAGCTGCATCTGGGGGACCAGCTGTATGCGGTCGCGTCCCTGATGCGCGATGGCGAAATCTCCGATCCGATTGTTGAGGGAAATGAGGTGCACATCCTCGTCATGGCGCAGCATCAGTTTCCAAAGGTGGCCGACTTCAGTGCGGTGCGCGACAAGGTCTACACCGACTTTCGAAATGCCGAGACCGGTCGCGCCACGGCCGAGAACCTGAACCTGCTGCGCAGCCAGGCCAGCATCCTGCTGGCGCCGGGGCAGTCCGAGTGAAGCGACTGGCGTGGACCGTGCTGTGGATGCTCGCCGCCGCCGCAGGCGGCGCGCGGGCGCAGGACCACAGCGTCAGCTACGCCACCTGGATGGTCGACGGCAAAATGGTGACCTTGAGGTATCTGCTGCCGGTGCCTGAGGCGCAACGGCTGCTCGGTGTCGAGGTCCCGGTGCTGACCACAGCGAAGCTCGCGGACTACCTGCTGGCGCATCAGACCGTGCAATCCGCCGGCGGGGACTGTCCGGCGATCGACCAGGGCTTTGACCTCGGCCGCGTCGATCCGTTGGCCGTGGGACCTGACCTGTACGGATTTGAGATCTTCTATCGCTGCCAGGATCCGCGCCAGCTGTTATTGCGCGACACCGCCTTGTTCGGCCGAATGCCGGATCATGTCACCTTTGCGCAAATTCAAGTGCAAGGACAGCGCATCGAGCGGCTGTTCACGGCCCAGCATCAGCAACTGGCACTGCCGGATGACCGCGCCTTGCCCGCAACGGGGATTGCGGCCTACCTGCGTTTGGGCATCCTGCATGTCTTGACGAATGCGGATCGTTGGATCTTTCTGCTGGGCGCGCTGCTGCTCGTGCGTCGCCGGCTCGATGTGTGGTATCTGCTGGCGGCGGTGGTGACGGGGTATGGGTTCTCGCTGCTGGCCGCCTCGACGGCATGGGTGCTGCCACGCATGCCGCGGCTGGAGGCCTTCATGGGGTTTCTGCTGGTGCTGCTGGCCGCCATGCTGACTCAGCGCGAAACACCGGGCGGTCGCGGCCCGAACCTGCGCGGGCCTGCGATCCTGCTGCTCGGAATCCTGCTGGTTGCGCTGCTGCGCGCCCCATCCGCAGCCTATGCATTATTGGGCGCGGCCGCCCTGGCCGTCGGCTTGCTGACTCTTGCGCAATGGTTTGAGGGTCGATTGCAGATCTGGGCGGGGGCGGTGACCCTGTTCGCGTTCCTGGACGGCTTCGCCTTGCCCGCGGTGCTGGGGCCTGCGCAGTTGCCGCAACGGACCCAGACCTGGATATCGCTGGCTTTTGATCTTGGCGCGGTATCGATCATCGTGCTGCTGCTGGGACTCGCGATCGGCGCATGGCGCGTGATTCGCACGCTGCCGATCAGCCTTCCGCGCGCCATCATGCATGACGTTGGCTGCGCCGCGCTGTACGGGTTGGGCGCCTTCTGGCTGCTGACCCGGATCGATTAGGCATCGCCTAGTGCTCATGCCGGTGGTGAATGTCCGGAAAATGGGCGTGCGAATGAACGAGCGGCCCGTGCGAGTGCCGATGCGTGTGCGGCTCCCGCCCATCCCAGTTGAATGCGTGTTCATGCTGATGATGTTCATCATGCCGGTGTGAATGCTCGTGATCGAGGGGCTCGTGCGCGTGTTCGTGCAGATGCCGTTCGGTCAGATGCAACCAGACTCCGGCCGCCATCAGCGCACCCGCGACGATCAGCGTCGTGGAGAGCGGCTCGCCGCGCACGAGAATGGCGATCGCGGCACCGAAGAACGGGGCGAGGGAGAAGTAGGCGGCCGTCCGGGCGGTCCCCAGTTGGCGCAAGCCCACCACGAACAGCGCCAGACTGACGCCGTAGCCCAGGAATCCCAGAATCAGGGCGCCGGCCAGCCCCGGCGCGGCGGGCCAGTGCGCGCCGCTGGCAAACGCGAGGGTCAGATTCACGCCTGCGGCCACCAGCCCTTTGGCGCAGGCGATCATCAGGGCATCGTGGGTGGCGATTTTGCGCGTCAGATTGTTGTCGATCGCCCAGCAGGCGCAGGCGGCCGCCACCAGCAGCGCACCGCTTGACCACCCCGCGGTACTGGCGGGGTCCCAGGACAGCACAATCCCGCCCAGCACGATGGCCGCCATCCCCAAGGCAATGCGCCGATCGAAGTTCTCGCGAAACGCGAACCAGGCCAAAAGTGCCGTCAGCACCCCTTCAAGATTCAAAAGCAAGGAGGCCTGCGCTGCGCCGAGCTGCCGCAGACCCAGCAGCAGGAGCACCGGGCCCAGCACCCCGCCGGCGAGGATCGCACCGGCCCACCAGCCCAGATCGGCGGGATTGGGCAGATGCAGGCGACTCCCGGAACGCCCCCGTCGCCAGCCACGCACCAGGAGCACCAACAGCAGGCCGAGGCCCGAACCGGCGTACAGCAAGCCTGCCAGCAGTAGCGGTGAGATATCGCGGAGCAGCAGTTTCGCGAGCGGTGTGCTGGCGCCGAACAGCAGTGCCGCGATCAATGCACTCGCAATGCCAGGACGGAGTCGCATCATGGTGGACCCGGCAGCCTGAATACCCACAAAGTCGTGCCGGCGGGCGGATCGATTATTTCCGGTGTGAGGCTGCGGGTGCCGGAGTCGAAGGCGCCACCGCCCCCCGCCACGACGACCAGGTACTGGATGCCGGCGACGCCATAGGTCGCCGGTGAGGAACTCGGCGAGGCGTTCAAAATCACCTGCCAGAGCACCTTGCCGCTCGCCGCGTCAAAGGCGCGCAGGTGCCGGTCGCGCGCACCGCTGAAGACCACACCGCCGGCAGATGCCAGTAGCGAGCTGGCCACGGGTGCGCGTTGGCGTTGCGACCAGATAACCTGTCCGGTCTTCAGGTCGACGGCGTCGATGCGACCGAAATGACCGTCGTTGCCGGGCTTCGGACGCGCCCTGAGCCGGATGTCCTGGCCACCGCCGGCGATCTGGGTGGCGTCGCGCTCGACCCAGCTGTAATCCATGCAGTGATTGTCCACCAGCGGCACATACAGATAGCCGGAGGTCGGATCAAACGCCGTCGTTGGCCAGCTGCGCGCGCCCGTTGCCGTGGGGCAGATGAGATCGGCTCGACCCGGCTGCGGCTCGAGCGCCGGATTGATGATCTTCCTGCCGCTGTTCGGATCGATCCTTGCGACCAGATTCTGCAGACCCATATCCCGGGAGAACGCATAGTGGCCATTCACCCGGTTGACGGCGTCGAAGATCGCGATCTTGCCGCCGGTCACCAGCAATCGGGTGGGCTTGCCGTTGATTGACAGCGTGACCAACGATTGCTCGAAGGCCCAGTCCAGATCCCAAACGTCGCGGTTCATATGCTGGTAGTACCAGGAGAGCTTGCCGGTGTCGGCGTCGAGCGCCAGCGTCGAGTCGGTATACAGCGCATCGTTATTCAACACGCTGCCGGGCGCACGCGGCCGCAGCAAGGTGCCCACATCGTAGGTATTGCCGGTGCCGAAATAGACCAGGTTCAAATCCGGATCATAGCTGCCGATCGACCATACTCCGGAACCGTAGCGCTCCTTCGGTGGGGCGCCATTCCAAGTGTCGCCGCCGGGCTGGCCGGGTCGCGCGATGGTGTTGAAACGCCACAGTTCCTTGCCGCTTTGGGCGTCCAGGCCGCTGATGAAGTCGCCGCCGCCGGTATTGATCCCCAGACTGACACCGACGATGACCTTGCCGCGCACCAGCAGCGGGCCCCCGGAGATATGGAAGTAGGCGCCGTCGAACTGGCCGGGGTGCGATCCCAGCTCGGCCGTGACGACCGCGTGATCCCAGCGCAGCTCGCCGCTCTTCAGGTCCAGCGCGACGATATGCCCGTCGGCAGTGGGGGCGTAGAGCTTGTCCTGGTAGATCGCCAGACCCCGCATGCGCGCATCGCGGCCGCTGTGCAGCTCTTCGGGCAGCGCGCGAATGTACTGCCAGAGAATGGTGCCGTCGGCGGCGTTGATCGCTTCGATCGTGTTGCCGCTCTCGATGAACAGCACGCCGTCGTGGATCAGGGGTGCGGTCTCATTGGCGCTGGGCGGCAACGCCAGGGTCCAGGCAACCGCAAGATTGCGCACCGTCTTCCTGTTGATCTGATCGAGCGGGCTGTAGCCGAGGGTGGCATAGCCGCCGCGCCACATCAGCCAATCAGCGGCGGGGGGAGCGCGCAGCATTGCGTCCGACACCGGCGTGACCCTGCCGAGCAGGGCATATCTTGCCGCCATGGCGGCATGATAAGCGGCGTCCTCATTGTCGAGGCGCGCGGTATCGGCGCGACGCGGGCGCGAAGCCGCGAGCGCCGCGGTCCCGGGTTGTTCACCGTTTTCCCGCAGCAGGAAGGCTTCGACGTCGGCATAGGCGTGGCTGTCGAGGCTGCCGGGATTTGCGGGCGGCATCCGGGTGATGATCGCCGACCATAAGGCATCGGGCAGCTGATCGTGCCAGCGCGACTTGAATGCCGCGCCCCTCACGGGCGGGCCGAACTGCCCGTCATTCAGATGCGGGCCGTGACAGGAGGCACAACTTTCCACATAAATGATCTGGCCGCGGCTGGCCTGTGGTGCCGTGAAGCCGACCGGACCACGGTCGAACAGGGATTGAGCGCCGCCGGCACCCAGCGTGCCGGCTGCTGCCGCGACGCACGCCATGCGGATCAGCCAACCGGAAGATTTCCTCGACGGCATTGCCTGGTTCCCTTTTAGGGTAACGCGAAGACCCACACGGTTGCGCCCCGGTTCGGCGAACTGCGCATTTCGGGGACCAGCGGCGCGAAGCTGCGCGCATGAAATCCGCCTTCGCCGACGAGCAGCGCAATGTACTGCTTGCCATCCACCGCGAAACTGATCGGGCTGGAGCTGGAGACATCATTCAGACGGCTGTGCCACAACTGCGCTCCGGTGGCGCTGTTGTAGACATGGAATACCCGATCGAAGGTGGCGTCCAGGGTCACGCCACCGGCCGTGGTCAGTACGCCGGATGTCACCGGCGCGCGCTGGCGCACCGTCCACAGCGGTTTGCGGGTGACCAGATCCAGGGCCTGCAGGCGACCGTACTTGCCGTCACTGTCCGGACGCGGCCGGATGCCCCAGTTGACGCCGGAAGACAAGGCGCTGACGCTGCCGCCGCCGGGCACCGGATACAGATCCATGCACGCCTCATTCAAGGGCATGACCAGGATTCCTGAATCCTGGTTCCAGGACGCCGGCAGGTAGTTCTTGGCCCCGGCGCCATGCGGGCAGACGAGCTTGATCTGGCCGTCGTTGGGGTACAGCGCGGTATTCACCCGCTTCTCGCCCGTGACGGGGTCGATCCCCGTGACGATGTTCTGCAGGCCCAGGTCGATCGAGAACAGGAACTTGCCGGTGCGGGCATCGAGCGCATCGTAGATGCCGATCTTGCCCGAGGTGATCAGCACCCTGCGGGACACCCCGTTCAGGTTCAGGGTGACGAGCTGCCGCTCAAAGGCCCAGTCCAGATCCCACTGATCGTCCGGAAAGTGCTGGTAGTGCCAGACCAGCTTGCCGGTGTTCGGATCAACCGCCAGGGTCGAGTTGGTGTAGAGCGCATCCTGGCTCATCCCCGGTTTCAGCGCCGCCAGCAAGGGACCGGTGTCATAGGTATTGCCCGTGCCGAAGTAGGCGAGACCGGTCTGCGGATCGTAGCTGCCCGGCGTCCAGATCGAGGCGCCGCTGCGCGACTCGAAGGGGACCCCATTCCAACTGTCCCCGCCCGGCTCGCCGGGTTTGGCAATCGTGCCGATGCGCCAGAGTTCCTGGCCGGTCCTTGCGTCCAGCCCGACCAGCTGCGGGCCGCCAAAGCGCGCGTTGACGCCGGTGCCCGTGGTGCCGGTCATGACTTTGCCGTCGGCCACCAGTGGGCCGCCGCTCAGGCCTTCGTGTCGCTTGAAGTCGCCGATCCGGGTGTCCCAGACCAGGGCACCGGTGCGCGCATTGAGCGCCACCACGTGCACATCCGAAGTGCCGAAATAGAGCCGATCACCCCACAGCGCCAGGCCGCGCTTGATGAAGGGTGTGGCACCCGGCTCGAGCGCGTGGTTGTACTGCCAGAGCAGATCCCCGGTTTTCGCATCGATCGCCTGCACGATGTCGCCGAAGCCCAGCACAAACATCGTACCGTCCCGCACCAGCGGCACCGATTCGGTGGAACCTTCGGGGAGTGTCCAGCTCCACACCAGCCGCAGATCCGCGGCGTTGGCTGCGGTGATCTGCTTCAAGGGACTGAATCCGTGGGCGTCCCAACCACGCCGCCAGGTCAGCCAGTCCTGTGCAGGAGGGTTGGTGAGATCATCTTTGCCGACGGGGGTGAAGTGGTCCAGGGGATTGGGCACCGACACGGCTTTTTGCGCCGTATAGGGCGAGTAAGCCATGAAGCTGAAGCCGCCGCCCGGGACCATCATGTCGGCCATTTCCCGAGGCTCGCTGGGCAGCGGATTCCGGCCCGCCACGATCGCATTCGCCTGCAGCATGTAGGCCACGAGCGCCGCATAGGTGGCGGCGTCCAGCGAACCGGGCTTGGTGGTGGGCATGGTGGTGCGGGTCAGGTCGTACAGGTCCCGTACGCTGTGGCCGCCGAATTTCTGCATGAAGGCAGGGCCCTTGAGCGGCTTACCGAGCGGACCATCGCTCAGATTCGGACCATGGCACATCGCACAATGGGCGACATAAGCCGTTCGCCCCAACTCGCTTTGCTCGCGCGTATACGAGAGCGCACGTTCCTGGGCGCGGCTGGCGGCGCTGCCCGCTGCAAGCACCGTCAGGCAGGCTATCGCGGTTCGAATTTTCATGGCTCACCCCGTCGCGCGCATCGACGGCGCGCGGCTCCACGGTACGAGTATAGGGGACAACCCCTGGCGGCTGCGGCCCCGGTAGGATCGGCCGCCCTGGAAGGGTAGGGTATCCCGACCATCACGAGAGGAGTTCCAGCATGATTGCGCACACCAGCCTTCCGGTCAGCGATTATCGGCGGGCAAAGGCCTTCTACATCGCAGTGCTCAAGCCGCTCGGTTATTCCAACAACATGGAGTTCGGCGATGCGGCCGGATTCAATGACGGCAGGAACACCGACTTCTGGATTGGTCATAAGGACACCGTCGTGCCCGCGCACCTCGCGTTTGAGGCCAAGTCACGCGAACAGGTGCAGGCGTTCCACGCCGCGGCGCTGCTCGCCGGTGGCAAGGACAACGGCCCCCCGGGCTATCGGGATTACTGGCCGGGCTACTACGCGGCCTTCGCCTTGGATCCGGACGGCCACAACATCGAGGCCGTCTGGTACGACTACAGCAAGGTGAAATGACCTCAGGATCCCATCCGATAATTGCGGCAGGTCACAGATCCTGTGCCGGAGCGTTTATCTCGCGCGCCGCCGCCACGCCGGACTACACTCAGCCCCAAATCGAAGGACGGAGTGAAGTATGCCCGGTCGCAGGCAGGTCCTAAAACAGCTGGGAGGCGCCATCGGCGCCCAGGCGCTGCTGGGCAGCGTCGGGCGCCAGGTCTTCGCCGGCGACTCCGCGCCGACCGTGCTTCCGCTCAGCGCCAATGTGGCACTGCTGTCCGGCGTCGGCGGCAATGTGGTCGCGCTGAGCGCCCCGGAGGGCCTGCTCGTCATCGACAGCGGTGCGCCGGAGCACTCAGCAGGCCTGATGAAGGCGCTGGGCTCCTTGCCCGGCGGCAAGAACATTCGCACCGTCTTCAATACCCACTGGCACTGGGACCACACGGGTGGCAACGAGGCGCTGCGTAAAGCCGGCGCGCAGATCATCGCGCACGAGAACACGCGCCTTTGGCTGGGCACCGAGGTCATCGAGGAGTGGGAAAATCACACCTACAAACCCCGGCCGCCGCAGGCACTCCCGACGAACACCTTTTATTACAAGTCCAACCAGCTCAACTTCGGCGATGAACCGATCGAGTACGGCTGGCTGGGCCAAGCTCACACCGACGGCGACATCTACATCTATCTGCGCAAGCAGAACCTGCTGATGGTCGGCGATGTGCTGTCAGTGGGCCGCTACCCGGTCCTCGACTATTGCACCGGCGGTTGGACCGTGGGAATGAGAGATGCCACGCAGAAGCTGCTCAATCTGTGCAACGATCAGACGCGCATCGTTCCCGGCACCGGCCCGGTTCAGACCCGCGCGGATCTGAAGGCCGAGCATGACATGCTCTCCGCCGTGCATGACAAGGTCTGGGAGCTGATGCGCAAGGGCATGTCGCCCAGTGAAATCATTACTGCCCGGGCGAGCGCCGATTTCGATGCGAAATGGGGTGACCCGAAATTGTTCCTGACCAACGCCTACCAGGGCATCTACGGACATATCGCCGACTTCCTGGGCAAGGGAGTCGTGTAGCCATGAGTCACGCCCAACGTGCCGGTCTTGCCGCGCTCACCGCCGGCATCATCATCGCGGCGGCAGGCGCCGACACGGTCATGGCAGCGAACACCGCGCACGAGAAGTGGCAGATGCTCGGCGACTATTGCGTGAAATGCCATAACACGACGGACTGGGCCGGCAGTGTCGCATTCGACACCATGAATGCGGATGATATCCCCAAGGATGCGAAGGTCTGGGAAGAGGCCGTCACCAAGCTGCAGGGGCGCCTGATGCCCCCGCCGGGAGAAAAGCAGCCGCCCCAGGCGACCATCGATTCATTCGTTTCCTGGATGCAGAGCAATCTTGATGCAGCGGACGCTGCGCATCCGAATCCGGGCTATGTGACGCTGCATCGCCTGAACCGCACCGAGTACGCTCGTTCGGTCCAGGAGCTGCTGGGCGTCAGCGTGGACGTGGAATCCTTGTTGCCCAAGGACACGATGAGCGATGGCTTCGACGACATCGCCAATGTCCTGAAAGTGTCGCCGACGTTCCTGGACCAGTACATTTCCGCGGCGACGAGCGTGGCGACGCTGGCGATGGGCAATCCGCAGGCGCACAAGAGCATTGCGATCCTGCGCGCTTCGCGCGAGAGCCAGGCCACCCATACCGAAGGCCTGCCGCTCGGGACGCACGGCATGCTGGTGAGCCACGACTTTCCGGCCGACGGGGATTACGACTTCGACCTGGGCGGCGGCCGTGGTGGTGGCGGCGGCGCAATGCTGTTGATCGACGGCAAGCAGATCGTCCAGCCGACTGTGCCGGCCCCGGCTGCGCCGCCGGCCGCGCCGCCGGCCGCGCCGGCGGCCAGGGGTCCCGGCAGACGCAATCAACCCATTCGACTCCACGTGAGTGCCGGCCCGCACGAGATTGCGGTGGCCTTCGTGCAGCACGGGGCGCCCGAATCCGACGACTGGCTGCAGCCGCTGGATCCTGCCGGCGGTGGCGGGTTCGGCGGGTTCGGGGAGCGGGCTGCAGGCCTGCAGATCACCGGTCCCTTTGACCCCACCGGCGTCAGCGACACGCCCAGCCGGCACCGCATCTTCGTGTGTCATCCGGCCAGCGAGAGCGCGGAGCTGCCCTGCGCGAAGCAGATCGTCGCCAACCTCGAACGGGTCGCCTTCCGCCGCCCGGTGACGGACGCGGACATGGCGCCGGCGCTGCGCTTCTTCGCGCAGGGACGCGAGGGGGCAAGCTTTGATGCGGGAATCGAAAACGCGCTGGTCGCGATCCTCACCAGCCCGAAGTTCCTGTATCGCATGGAGCGCGCACCGCAGAACCTGCAGGCCGGGACGAGCTTCCGCATCAGTGATGTGGAACTGGCCTCGCGTCTGTCCTTCTTCCTGTGGAGTGAAGGTCCGGACGAAAAACTGCTCGATCTCGCCACCGCCAGTCAGCTGCATGAACCGCAGGTCCTGGCGGCGCAGGTCAAGCGCATGCTGGCCGATCCGCGTGCCAGTGCCCTGGTGACTAACTTTGCGTTCCAGTGGCTGAAAGTGGACGACATGGACCGCATCAATCCTGATCAGGCGGCCTACCCTGCCTTTGATGAGGACCTGCGTCATGCCTTCAAGAAGGAGATGGAGCTGTTCCTGGGCAGTGTGCTGCTGCAGGACCATGATGTGCTGGACCTGCTCACGGCCGACTACACCTTCGTGAACGGTCGTCTGGCGCTGCATTACGGCGTGCCGAATGTGCTGGGCAGCGACTTCCGTCAGGTCATGCTGACCGATTCGCGGCGCTGGGGATTGCTGGGCAAGGGGGCAATACTCATGGGTACCTCCTATGCCAACCGCACCGCGCCGGTGCTGCGCGGCGCCTGGGTCCTCGAGTCGATCAACGGCACGCCGCCGCATGCGCCGCCACCGGCCATTCCGGCCCTGGTGGAGAACATTCCGGGCGCGCGACCCCTCACCGTGCGCGAGCGCATGGAAAAGCACCGCTCGCAACCTTCCTGCAACGCCTGTCACGGCATCATGGATCCGATGGGATTGTCGTTGGAGAACTTTGACGCCGTGGGCCAGTGGCGCAGCAAGGACTATGACACCGGAACTGCCATCGATGCCTCCGGAAAAATGGCGAATGGCACCCCCGTCAAGGGCCCGGATGACCTGCGCAGGGCATTGATGGTGCGCCCACAGCAGTTCGTACAGACGCTGACGCGCAACCTGATGGCCTATGCGCTCGGCCGCACGCTCGACTACTACGACATGCCGACGGTGCGCAAGATCGTCCGCGATGCGGCCGCCGACCATGATCGCTTCTCCGCGATCCTGGTCGGAATCGTCGCCAGTCCCGCATTTCAGATGAAGCAGCTGCCCGCAGGACCCGGCGTGGACCAGCAGGATGTGAAGGTGACGCAGGTGTCGGTACCGCACTGAAGGCGCAAAAGGACTTCCAATGATATTTCTCACCAAGAAGCACCTCTCGCGCCGCACCGTACTGCGCGGTGTCGGTGCCGTGATCGCGCTGCCGTTGCTGGACGCGATGATTCCGGCGGCCGTCGCCCTGGCGCAGACGGCGGCGGCGCCGAAGATGAAAATGGCCTTCATCTATTTTCCGCACGGCGCCATCATGGATAAATGGACCCCGAGCGGCGTCGGCCGCGACTTCAAGCTCTCCCCGATCCTGGAAGCGTTCGAGCCGTACCAGAAGCAATTGGTCGTGATCAGCAACCTCGGCAACCGGCCGGCTGAGAGTGCCGCGGTGCACGCGATCGTACCGGGCACCTGGCTGTCCTGCGTGCATCCGAAGGAAAGCCAGGATCCGATCGGTGGTGTCACGGTGGACCAGATCGCCGCACAGCATTTGGGGCAGGACACGCCGCTGCCATCCCTGGAGGTCGCCACCGAGCAGGACGGCGGCGGCGGCGTCTGTGATCGCGCCTATGGCTGCAGTTTTTCCGGGACGATTTCCTTCCGCACGCCGACCACGCCGCTGCCCATGGAATACAACCCGCGGAATCTCTTCCAGCGGCTCTTCGGTCGCGGTGATACGCCCGCCGAGCGTGCGGCGCTCGGCAAGCGCTACAACAGCGTGCTCGACATGGTGGCGGCGGACGCCGAGTCGATGCGCCGGGACCTGGGGCCCGCCGATCGGGTGGTCCTGAGCGACTATCTGGACAGCGTGCGCGAAGTCGAGCGGCGGGTGCAGAAGATGGAGAGTCAGGACCTGTCGCATCTGAAGCTGCCGGAGGTGCCGCTCGGCATCCCCGAGCAGTTCCCCGAGCAGCAGGCGCTGATGTTCGACATGATCGCGCTCGCATTCCAGGCGAACCTGACGCATATCGCGTCCATGACCATGGCGCACGAAGTCAGCAGCATGACCTATCCGTTCATCGGGGTGCCGGACGCATTCCACCCGATCTCGCACCATCAGGGTGATCCGTCGAAAATCGAGAAGCTGATCAAGATCCAGGCGTATCACACGACCAAGGTGGCCGCCTTCCTGAAGCGTCTGGCGGACACGCCCGATGGCGATGGCTCACTGTACGACCACGCGATGATTCTCTACGGCAGCAACATGAGCAACAGCAATGCCCATGATCAGTATCCGCTGCCGACCGCGCTCATCGGCGGGGCCTGCGGCAAGATCAAGGGCGGCCAGCACCTGCGCTATCCGGAGCACACCCCGCTTGCCAATGTGCTGCTGACGATGTTGCGCCGGGCCGGGATCCAGCAGGACCGGGTCGGCGACAGCAGCGGCGAAATCGTGGAGATCTAGGCATGAAACCATGGTTCGCTCTGGCGTTGCTCACCGTCGCCGGCCCCGCACTGGCGGCCGCGGCCGGCCCCTCGCTGGTGGAACTGGCTGCAGGCGGCCAGACGCAAGCGGCGCTGGCGCTCATCGATCATGGCGCTGATGTGAACGCACCATCGGAGGATGGTTCGACCGCGCTGCTGTGGGCCGTGCATCGCCAGGATCGCGCGCTCGTCGAGCGCTTGCTCAAGGCGCATGCCGATGCCAAGGGCGCCAATCGCTACGGCGCGACGCCGATGTCGGAGGCTGCGCAGTTCGGGGATCCGCTGGTCATCGAGCTGCTGCTCAAGGCCGGTGCGGATCCGCAGTCGGCCACCGCCGATGGTCAGACGGCGTTGATGGTGGTGGCCCATACGAGCAATGTGCAGGCCGCCGACCTGCTGCTGCGGTATGGCGCGCAAGTGGATGCGACCGAAAAGGTGCGTGGTCAGACGGCGTTGCATTTCGCGGCGGCCGAAAGCCAACCGGCAATGGTGCAGGACCTGTTGCGCCATCGCGCCGATGCGAACGCGCGTTCCAGGATCGACCATGACCTGCGCCAGGTGAGCCCTGAACCGCGCATTCAGTGGCGCGCGCCCGGCGGCCTCACCCCACTTCTGTATGCGGCGCGACAGGGATGCATGGAATGTGTACAGGCCCTGGTCAGGGCCAAGGCCGATCCCAACTTGAGCGATCCGGACGGCATCTCACCGCTGTTGATCGCAACGGAAAATTTCCACTTTGACGTGGCGGTATACCTGATCAAATCGGGCGCCGATCTGAATCACTGGGATTGGTGGGGTCGAACACCGCTGTATGCCGCGGTCGACCTGAACACCTTGCCCTATGGCGGCAGGTCCGACCGGCCGTCACTGGATACGACCACCAGCCTGAAGATGATCGAGCTGCTGCTGAACGCCGGCGCGAATCCGAATGCGCAGTTGAAGCTGTTCCCGCCCTTTCGCCAGATCGGTTCGGATCGTGGCGCGGATCAGCTGCTGACGGTTGGCACGACGCCGCTGCTGCGGGCCGCCAAGGCGGGCGATGTGGATTCGATGAAGCTGCTGCTGGCGCACGGCGCGAAGGCCGATCTGGCAAATAGCCTGGGCGTCACCCCGCTGATGGCGGCTGCCGGCCTGGGCTCGAATGAAATTGATACCCGCGGCAAGTACGTCACCGAGAAGGATGCAATCGCCGCGATTGACCTGCTGGTGGCAGCCGGAGCGAACGTCAATGCGATTGATAACCGTGGCCAGTCGGCCGTATACGGGGCCGCCTACTGGGGCTGGAATGAGGTGATCAAAAACCTGGTGGGCCATGGCGCTGATCTGCGCCTCAAGGACGCCCGCGCCCACAGTGCCGTGGACATGGCGATGGGCCTGGCCGAAGGCCACGGCCGCGGCGGCGCCGGCAAGGTCGTTCATGAGGACAGCGCCGCACTGCTGCAGCAGTTGATGGCAGGCGGGACCAAGACCGCGGAGCTGCCCCCGGTAACGCCGGCCAACCAACTGCTTTGAAAGCCGGTAGGCCGACGCCTGCCTATGGCGATGGGTTGCCGGGCCGCTCAAGCGCGATGGCGGTCAGCACCAGCTTTTGCCCGCGGCGCAGGCATACGATCTCGCAGGGCTTATCGATGCGCCGGGAGTCGAGGATCTGCTGCAATCGATCGATGCTCGTGGTCGGCTCCTGATCGTACGCGACCAGCAGATCGCCGGACTCCAGGCCGGCGGCCTCGGCCGGGCTGGCACGCTCGACGCTTTGCACTCGCACCCCGGTTTCATTGTCCAACCCATGGTGAAGGGTCAACCGCCGATTGATGGCGGTGTTCGTCGCAGTCAACCCAAGCCAGGCGCGCAGCACACGGCCGTGCCTGATCAGTTGCGTCAGAACCCATTGCGCCGTGTCACTGGCGGTGGCGAAGCAAAGGCCTTGGGCTCCTGAGATGATGGCGGTGTTTACGCCGATGACCGCACCGTGAGAGTCCAGCAGCGGTCCTCCGGAATTGCCTGGATTGAGCGCGGCATCGGTCTGGATCACATTCTCGATCAATCGGCCGGTACTCGAGCGCAGACTGCGGCCGAGGGCGCTGACGACGCCGGCTGTGACGGTGTGCTCGAAGCCGAGTGGGTTGCCGATGGCGACCGCAAGCTGGCCAATCTGCAGAGCCCCTGAGTTGCCAAAGCCGACATGCGGTACGGTGCCCACGCTGGCACGCAGCACCGCAAGATCGGAATCCGGATCGTCCCCAATCAGGTCGGCTGAAAAGCGCTCGCCCTCACTGGTCGAAACCAGTATCTCCTTGGCCTGGTGGACCACATGGCTGTTGGTGAGCAGCAGTCCGTCCGGGGTGAAAAAGAAGCCGGAGCCGGTGCCGCGCCGCGCACCCTGTCGCGACTCGTGACGCGCCTCCAGATGCACTACCGCCGGCGCAGCGACCCGTGCAGCCCCGGTGACCGCGTTCGAATAGGCATCCAGTAACCCCGCGTTGTCGGCGGTGCCGGAAGCGGGTGAAGCAGAGCTCATCGGCCCAAGCTGTGGGCATCCGGCCTGGATTTCAAGGTCATGCCCCGCGCTCGCTATATCTTGTAGAGCTCCAGCGCGCCGGGATGAAACAGCTCCTCGGGGCTCACGCGCCGCCCCGACAGCCCCTGCGCATGGTGGTAGCCCAGGAAGGTATCGAGGACCTTGCGGTTCGCGGCCGTGAAACCGTAGGACCAGAAGTCCTCGCCCAGCAATTCCCGCGCCGCCACGAGCTGCTCCTCGACGAAGGGCAGGGTCACCTTGGCCGCCGAGGTATCGGCAAGCTGCGCCAGCGCCTGCTTCTTGGCGGTATCGAAGGCCTTCAGCAGCGTCGCGGGCAGCCAGGGGTGTCGCTCGACCAACGTACGCCGTACACCGATGACATGCATGATCGGGAAGATGCCGGTGCGCTGGAAATACTGCGAGGCCGCCTGCAGCGTATCCTTGAAGAGCCAGCCGACGTTGGCTTCCCGGTTCCCGAAGCAGGACGGCACGCGCGGACCGATGATGCCGTCGAGCTCCCCGGCCGCCAGCATGCCCGACAGCGTCCGGTCGGCAGGTGCGGACTCGAGTCGCAGTGCCGGCGGCAAATTCAGGCTGATCTTCTCGATGCGTCCCGGGTCCTCCATCCCACCGCGCACCCAGGTGATGTCCGCAGGTTCCACGCCGTATTCATCTTGCAGGATCCCGCGCGCCCAGACGCAGGCGGAGAGCTGATATTCGGGCGTGCCGATGCGCCGGCCCCGCAGATCCTGCGGCGTCTGGATCCCGCGGTCGCGCCTGACGACAATCGAGGTATGGCGAAAGGCGCGCGAGGGAAACACGGGAATGCCGACGTAGGGGTTATCCCCGCGAGCGGTGCGGACGGCGAAGCTGCTCAGGGACAATTCGCAGACGTCGAATTCGGCATGGCGAAAGGCGCGAAAGAACATCTCCTCGGGCGGCAGCAGCAGAAACCTCGGCTTCACGCCGTCGATAACGACGCTGCCGTCGGCCAACGGGCGGGTACGGTCATAGTCACCGACCGCGATCGATACATTGAGCTTCGCCAAGTCCTACCCCCACACCTCGCGCGCGACCTCGACCACCCGTTCGAGCTTCGCAAACTGCTCGGCTTGCGATAGCTTGTTGCCGCGCTCGCCACTGGCAAACCCACATTGCGGGCTCAACGCCAGCTGCTCGAGCGGCACATATTTTGCGGCTTCATCGATGCGGCGCCTGAGCTCGTCCTTGCTCTCCAGCGCCCCCCGCTTGCTGCTGACCAGTCCGAGCACGACCGTCTTGCCCTTCGGCAGCAGCCGCAGGGGCGCAAAGCTGCCGGCGCGGGCGGTATCGTATTCCAGAAAATAACCCGTCACATTGATCTCGTTGAACAGCACCTCGGCCACCGGTTCGTAGCCGCCTTCGGCCAGCCACGCGCCCTCGAAGTTGCCGCGGCACAGATGCATGCACACCGCCATGTCGGCCGGACGGCTCGCGATCGCGCCGTTGATGAGCCGGGCATAGGTGTGCGGCAGCTGCTCCGGATCCTCCCCATAGCTTTGCACCTCGCGCCGCAGCTTCGGGTCGCACAGGTAGGCGAAATTCACTTCGTCCAGCTGCAGGTAACGGCAGCCGGCGGCGCCCAGATCAGCCACCTCCTCTGAGTAGACCCGCGAGAGGTCCGCGTAGAACTGCGCCAGGTCCGGATAGGCCGTCTGGTCGATGACCTCGCGCCCGCCGCGGAAATGCAGCATCGACGGCGAGGGAATGGTCAGTTTCGGCATCCCCCGCGCGATTGAATGCAGGAAGCGGTAATGCGCAACGAAGATCGGGTGTGGACGCGCCAGCCTCCCGGTGACGCGCATGGCCGTAGGCGCGTGGTCGATATCCCCCTGCTCGGTGTGAAAGTTCAACTTGATGGGCGAGCGGATGACTTCGACGCTGGTGAACTGCTTGAGAAAATCAATATGCCAGAGGGTGCGACGATATTCCCCATCGGTCACGGCTCGAAGGCCCAGGTCCTCCTGGCGACGCACCACCGCCAGAATTGCCTCGTCCTCCTGGTGTTTGAGCTGTGCGGCGCTGAGCGTGCCGGCGCGGAACTGCTCGCGGGCGGCGAGCAGCCCGGGCGGTCGCAACAGACTGCCGACATGATCGGCGCGAAATGGCGGCGGGGCGGGTGCTGCTGTCATCGAGGGCCTTCCTCAAAGAACCATGTAGTAGCGCATGAACAGGCATTCCTTCTGCCGCTCACCGATGCCCACGAAGCAATGATCGGCAAGCCAGCCGTAGGGGCCCGGCGGGGCCTCGAACAACGGGGTCGTGCGGATGTAGTACTCGTCCGGGTCCACGAACTCTTCCAGTGCATTGAGGCGCCGCATCACCTCCGGGGGTGCGCGCCGATAGCCGCGATTGCGGATATTGATGTGCACGCCATCATGCGATCGAAAGGTGTAGCAGGCATCGACCATGCCGACGCCATCGGGCCGGTAGGTCGGCCACTCAATGCCGCCCGGCACAATGGTGCCGCGCAGCCGCGGCCCATCGATGTCCCCGCCGGAAATCTGCACCATGAGCCGTTCCCCCGCCCCGTAGGGCATGCGCAGCACCTCCCCGGTGACGACCCGCGTCTGGAACACGTACTCGAAGCGGGGCAGCATTTGCTGCAGTCGGCGCGGCTGCAGGGCGGGATCCAGGTCGGCCATCGGTGCGTCTCCTCACATATCCATTCGCTCCCGTGGAGCTTACAAGCAACGGCGCGGCGCGCTAAGGTGTATCGCATGCTGGATCCCGCGCAAGCCACGGTCGATATCGGTCCGCTCATCGACCGGGCGCGCTTTGGGCCCCTGCAAATCACCGTGTTTGTCCTGAGCCTCCTGTGCATGACATTCGAGGGCTACGACACCTACGCGATTTCCTACATCGGCCCCACGCTGTTGCGGCTCTGGCATCTGTCGACGACCACCTTGGGGGTCATATTCGCGACCGGCACCCTCGCCAGTGCGCTGGGCTACCTGGCCATCGGACCGCTGGCGGATCGCATCGGTCGACGCATCCCGGTCATCGTGGGTACGGCGGCCTTCGGCGCCGCCTCCCTGCTCAGCACCAGCGCCGCGCAGTCCGCCACGTTCGTCGCCTGGCGGGTGCTGGTGGGTCTGGCACTCGGGGCGGTGTTGCCCAACATCGTCGCCGTCGCCGCCGAAATCACCCCGGCGCGTCGGCGCTCGCTGGTCGTCGTGGTGCTCTATAGCGGCTTTGCGATTGGCTCAGCCCTGGCCGGGCTCATCGCCGGTCGGCTGATGCCGGTCTTCGGCTGGGTCGCGGTGCTGTGGGTCGGCGGCGCGGTGCCGCTCGTTTTGGCGCTGGCGATGTGGCGCTGGTTGCCCGAATCACCGCGTTTCATCACCTTGCGCAACCCGGCGGATCCGCGCCTGCCGGGGCTGCTGGGGCGGCTGTTGGGTGCGGCGACACCGCCGGCGAAGGGCCCTTTCACACTCGGGGGCGAGCGCCTGCGCCGCCAGCCGATCCGGGACCTGTTCAGTGACGGTCGCGCGCGCAGCACGCTGATGATCTGGCTCGTGCTGTCGATGGATGTCACCACCATCGGCGCACTGGTGTACTGGATTCCGACGCTGTTGAATGCGACCGGGCAGTCGGCCGCTGCCGGGATCAACTTCTCGGTCGTGCTCTTGATCGGCGGCATCATCGGTGCGTTCATCATCGGCTGGTGCATGGATCGCTTCGGGATGTACCGGATACTGATTCCGGCGCATCTGTGCGCCACGCTATTCATTGTCAGCTTTGCCTTGCTGGTGAGGAGTTCCCCTGTGGCGGTGGCGTTGCTGATCGGCCTCACCTTAAACGGCGGGACCTCCGGCAGTCAGGGCTTGCTGGCGCGACTTTATCCGACCGCGCTGCGCACCACGGGGGTGGGTTGGGCCTCGGCCGTCTCACGCCTCATCGGCAGCGCGCAGCCCCTGCTTTTGGGGGTGATGCTCGCGGCGCACTGGACACCGGCGACGACGCTGTGGGTCTGCAGTATGCCGACGGTCATCTCCATGCTGGCGCTTGGTGTCCTGTCGCGCGATCGATTCGGAATCAACGCCCGCCAGGCGTAAACTCCCCGGATGAACACCCTTCCGGTCACCACCGATGATCGCCTGGTCTGGGATACCTGGCTCGCGATCTATCGCCTGCCGGTCGTGACGGTTGCGGATGAAGTGGGTATGTTCGCGGCGCTGGCGGCGCAATCGCTGACGACCGACGAACTCGCCGCGCAAATCAGCGTCGGCGCCCGGGCGCTGGCCATCCACCTCGGATTGCTCGCCGCGCTGGGCTTCGTCGAACGGCACGATCGGCGCTGGCGCGCCACTGCCGCCGCGCGGACCTGGCTGCATCCGGATGCCGAAGGCTATGCGGGGCCCCTGCTGCATCGCTTTCGCGACCACCATCCGCTGCATGCGCAGCTGCTTGCAACCCTGCGCCCCGAGGTTCACGCCGAGGCCTACCAGTCGGCCGTGGCCGAGTGGGAGCGCGGCGAGATGCCGCCGGGATTGGCGCAGATGATCACCGCGTTCATGAACGCGCACAGCCGCGCCGCCGCGAAGGCGGTCGGCTTCCAGCCGCTGTTCGGGCAGGTTCGCAGCCTGCTCGATGTGGGGGGCGGCTCGGCGGTCTTCTCGATCGAGGTCGCGAAGGCACACCCGTCGCTGCGGGCCACGGTGATGGAAATCGCCGCGGTGTGCGCCGAAGCTGACCGCTACATCGCGGCATCCGGCTTGGGGCCGCGCGTGGGCACGCAGTCCGTCAACATGTTTACGCAGGCGTGGCCGAGCGACTATGACGCCCACTTCCTGTCCAACATCCTGCACGACTGGTCCGATGAGACCTGCCGGCTGCTGGTCAAGAAGTCCTTCGCGGCGCTGCCTTCCGGCGGCCGCATCGTTTTGCACGAGATGCTGATGGACGACGATGGCTGTGGTCCGCTGCCGGCCGCTGCGTTTGCAATGTTGATGTTGCTCGGCACCCGCGGCCGCCAGTACACCCTCGCGGAACTGCGCGGCTTCCTCGAACCCGCCGGCTTCACGGACATTGAAGCCTTCAGCACCGGCGGCGGGTATTACTCGCTGATCGTAGGCCGCAAACCCTGACGGCCGGGGGCCGTGTAGGACTCTTCCTACAGGCCCCAGAATGTAGATCTCATGGTCGCCTGCCGGGGCCGCAGGTAAATTACTTTTAATAATTGAACGAAAAGACGGCTAACGAGCCGCCTTCCATGCTCGTCAGGGGTCCATTGATGCAACGTGCCTGCTCTGGGTGGTCCGCCGCTGTGCGCCGCTGCCCGAAACTCTGCCTGCTCGCCATCGCGCTGCTGGGCCCCGTCGGGGTCCGGGCCGATGAAGCCACGGCGGCGGACGATTTAAGCCGGATGTCCTTGCAGGAACTGGCGAACGTGCAGGTCACGTCGGTCTCGAAGTCCCCCGAACCCCTGCGTCGGGCGCCGGCGAATGTCTACGTGATTACGCATGAGGACATCATGCGTTCCGGTGCCACGAGTCTTTCAGAAGTGTTACGGCTGGCACCCAACCTGCAGGTCACGCAGCTCACCGCGAGCGGCTACCAGCTCGGGGCCAGTGGCTTCGGCGGTCACCAGTCAAGCCAGAACTTTGCCAATAAGTTGTTGATCCTTATAGATGGCCGCAGCGTCTATTCGCCTCTGTACTCCGGCATCTATGCCGACACGTTGGACGTCATGTTGGAAGACGTCGATCGTATTGAGGTAATCAGCGGCCCCGGCGGCACGCTCTGGGGCGCCAATGCGATGAACGGTGTCATCAATATCATCACCCGCCCCTCGTATGTGACCGATGGGACGCTGATGAGTGCGGGTGTAGGCAATCAGGAACAGATTGGCAGCGCGCGCTACGGCGATAAACTGGCTGAAAACGGTTCTTACCGGGTGTATGGCATGACCTTTCATCGCGGCGCGGAAGAACTGGCGGATGGCGCGACCGCCCATGATGGCTGGTCGAAAGGCCAGGGCGGTTTCCGAGCCGACTGGAGTCTGCCGCAGGACGTCTTCACGATCCAGGGCGATCTGTATCGCGGCACCGAGCACCAGCCGGGAACGGCCGACAACGCGATAGCGGGCGCCAATGCCGTAACCCGCTGGCGGCATCAATGGGAAACTTCGGATCTGCAGGTGCAGGCCTATTTCGATCAGTCCGAACGCTATGGTCCCGCGGGCAGCGGCAGTTTCGTGCTCAGAACCTACGATCTGGAGATTCAGCAGAACCTGCTGATCGGCACGGCGCAGCACCTGCTCTGGGGCGCCGGTGAGCGGGTGAACAGCTACAACATCGACGGCACGCCGACCCTGTTCTTTGTTCCGGCGAGCCGCAAGCTCACCCTGGCGGATGCCTTCGCGCAGGACACGATCACCCTGGCAAAGTCGCTGCAGCTGACACTCGGGGTGAAACTCGAGGATGATCCCTACTCGGGCTGGACCCCGCTGCCGGATCTGCGGCTCTCCTGGGATCTGAGCAGTTGGGGGGTCGTGTGGGTCGCGGCGGAGCGGGGTGTGCGCTCACCTACGCCCTTTGATCACGACGTACGGGAATTAAGCGGTACCACGCTGTTTCTGACGGGCTATTCGGATTTCACGACTGAAAAGGTCCGCGCCTACTCGGTCGGTTATCGCGTCCAGCCGGCCTCGTTCGCGTCCTTTTCCATTTCGCCCTTTTACAACGCCTATCAGGACCTGCGCACCATCGAGCCCGCCGGCGGCGGGGTATTTCTGCCCCTGCACTGGGGCAATGGCATGTTTGGGGATACGCTCGGCGTCACCGCCTGGGGGAACCTGCAGATTGCGGACTGGTGGCGCCTGTCGCCCAGTTTCAGCCTGCTGCGCAAGAATCTGCGCTTCGACCCGGGCGCGAGCGGCCTGCTGGGTGTCGCGCAGGCCGGCGATGATCCGGCTTCCCAGGCAGCGCTGACCTCCTCCATGGACCTCAACGCCAGGCTCACATTTGATGTGTCGTTGCGGCATGTGGCGTCCCTGCCCGATCCGGCGCTGCCGTCCTACAACAATCTCGGTGCGCGCCTGGGGTGGCAGGCCTCCAGAGCCCTGGAGATCTCGCTCAGCGCCACCAACATCATTCACGCATACCACCTGGAATACCCGGCCCCCGCCGGGGAGCAGATCGGTCGCAGTGTCATGCTGGGTGTGCGGTGGACCGCGCACTGACGTGCCACCCACGGCCCTCAAGACCGTGAAGCGCCGCGGGTCGAAAGCCTTGGTGCTTGGCGCGCTGTGCGCCTCCTTGCTGGCCTGCGGGCCGCCCTTTGCGGCCGATCTGCATGACGAAGATGAGGTTGAAGCCGCCTTTCTATATCGCTTTGCGGGCTATGTGGAGTGGCCGGCCGAGGCGCTGTCGGGCCAGGATTTCACCATCGCGGTACTCGGATCGGACAGTATCGCTCAGGAGCTGGAACGGATCCTGCCGCATCATGCGTTGAAAAATCGCCCCGCGCAGGTGCGCCGGATCAGAAGTCTCAAAGAACTGCGTGATGCCCAGATCCTGTTCGTGGGCCCGGAGTTCAACGATGAACTCAAGTCCATCATTGCGCGCGTCGCGAATCACCCGGTACTGGTGGTGAGTGCCAGCGAGCACGGACTGGATGATGGCAGTTGCGTGAATTTCCTGTTTGTCGACCGACGGGTCCGCTTTGAGGTGTCCCTGACCGCCGCAGATCATGTCGGTCTGCGGGTCAGCTCGGAGTTGCTTTCCGTGGCGGTGCGCGTGCAAGGCCGCAGCGCGCATTCCGGCGCTTCCGACCTCGATATGGATCGATCGCCGAAATTCGCGGGCGCACCGGGGCCCGCCGCCGGCTCCAGGTGAACAACGGATGACCTGGAACTCAATCTTGCGCCGCCCCGGATTTTTGCCGCACCCGAATTCCGTGCGCCGCAAATTGATCGGCATCGTGCTGCGCACGACGGCGATCGCATTGGTGGTCGCTGTCATTGCCATGCTGACCTACGACCTGTCGAGCTATCGGCAATCCTGGGTCTCCGACCTGTCCGCCGAGGCCGACATCCTGGCGCTGTCGACCGCTCCGGCGGTGGCCTTCGATGATCGTGCCGTCGCCCAGCGCAACCTCACCGCCATGCAGGCACGGCCGGCGATCAGGGTGGCCGCCTTGTATGGAATGGACGGCAAACTGTATGCCTCCTATTCGCGCCCGGGGCAGGCGCCGCCGCCGTCGGCGCTGCCGCTGTCGAAAGCCGGCGCTACGGTATCCGGAAATAAAATTCAATATGCGCAGCCGGTCGTTCAAAACGGCGAACGCCTCGGTACCATCTATCTGGTCGCGAACTACGATTTCGCCGCCCGGCTGCGGGCGTATCTGGGAATCTTCGCCCTGGTCATCCTCCTGGGCATGGTCGTTGCGCTGGTCTGGTCCACGGCGTTGCAACGGGTCATCACCGAGCCGCTGGATGCCATGGCCAAAGTGGCGCAGCAGGTCATTGATCACCGGGACTACTCCCGGCGAGTCGGCGCTTTTGGCGGCGATGAGATCGGACTGGTGGTCGCCGCCTTCGACAACATGCTGGAGGAGGTGCAGCTGCGGGAGACGGCACTGCGGGAAACCAACGCGGCGCTGAGCGCGGAAGTCGTCGATCGGCAGGCGGCCGAGGCGGCGTTGCGGGAGGCGGATCGGCGTAAGGACGAATTTCTGGCAACCCTCGCCCACGAACTGCGCAACCCACTGGCGCCCATACGCCATGCCGTCAAATTGCTGGAGGTGCGCAACGCGAGCGACTCCCAGAAGGACTGGAGTCGGGAGGTCATCTCGCGCCAGGTGCAGCGTATGGCGCTGCTGCTGGATGATCTGCTGGATGTATCGCGCATTACGCGCGGCCGGCTGGAACTGAAGAAGGATTATGTCGGGCTTCAGTCCCTGGTTGCGACCGCGGTCGAGTCCGCCCGTCCGCTGATCGAGGCAAAGCAGCACACCCTGGAGATCTCGCTGCCGCACTCTCCGATCGACCTGGAGGTGGACCCGCTGCGCATGTCGCAGGCCCTCTCCAATCTGCTGACCAACGCGGCCAAATATACCGACGCCGGCGGCACGATCAAGCTGGCTGCGGTGCTGGAGCCGCGTGGCTTGGCCATCAGCGTGAAGGACACCGGAATCGGCCTCAGCAGGACCGTCATTCCGCATTTGTTCGAGATGTTCGCGCAGGTCGACTCGGTGATTGATCGCGCCGAGGGCGGCTTGGGCATCGGCCTTGCGCTGGTGAAGGGGCTGCTGGCCCTGCACGGCGGAACGGTCGAGGCCACGAGCGAGGGAATCGGCCGGGGCAGTGAGTTTGTGCTGCACCTGCCGGCCTCGAGCATTGTCCCGGTCAGAAAAGTCGAGCGGCTCGAGAAGTCGGTGCCCGCGGTCGCGGCCGGGCCGCGCGGCAAGATCCTGGTGGTGGACGACAATCGCGATGCAGCCGATTCATTGGCACTGGTGCTGGGTGTGTTCGGACACGAAGTACGGGTCGGGCATTCCAGTCGGGACGCCCTTGAGCTGGGCGCGCGCGAGCGGCCGGATGCCATCATTCTCGACATCGGCATGCCCGACATGACCGGATACGAAGCAGCCCGGCGCATTCGTCGGGAGGCCTGGGGCCGCAATGTCTTTCTGCT
>Ga0210400_10000736_pt1 | contig 34689 bp, 27 predicted proteins | sample IncBWH26MmetaG_FD_155456 | JGI IMG/M metagenome (GOLD analysis project Ga0210400, IMG submission 155456) | Forest soil microbial communities from Barre Woods Harvard Forest LTER site, Petersham, Massachusetts, United States - Inc-BW-H-26-M | ecosystem: Environmental > Terrestrial > Soil >... | reverse complement strand
AGCGGCAAAGCTGCCGCTGTAGCAGCTCGACACGATAATGACGGTGGGCACGTTGGCGCAGCCGACCGACAAGGCATCGGCCAACGCCGCCGGGGTCAGCAACTCGTGCGCATAGGCGAGAAACAGACCGCGGCCATGCTCGCCATGCGAGGTGATAAAGACCAGGCAACGGTCGTCCTGCCGGGCGGGCAGGAGAGCGATCCGACGCAGCAACTGGCCCGCCGATGCCGGTTCCGCCGTCGCCTCGGCGCGCGCGGGATTGGCGCTCAGGCGGTGAATGTCGCCGGCCGCGACGCCGCGCGCCGTGAGCCATTGGCTGAACGCCGCCACCGCGTTGTCGAACACCGGCTCGGCAACGTCTCCGGCCGCCAATACGGCCTGCCAGCGTCCGGAAGCAGGCGATGCGTTCTGCATGGTTGCCGCGAGCAGGAGCAGAACGACGGCGGCACAGAGGCAAGCGGTCAGGCGCAGCGGCATCGGCGGGCAATTTCGGGTGTTGGCCGGGTGACGGGCGGCCAGGGCGGCTCATTGCAAAGCCTGCACAATATGGCACTGTTGCACCGGCTAGGTCCAATCGGGCGGGCTCGGCCGCGCGCCTTGCTCGATCTCGGAGGCGGAGGATCGCGATGGCCTCGACACTCGCCGAAAAAAGTTGCACGCCTTGCCGCGGCGGCGTCCCGCCAATGAGCCGCGAAATCGCCGAGGACTATCACCGGCAGGCACCGGATTGGGCATTGCTGGATGGGGCGACTCGGATCGAGCGGACCTATCGCTTCAGGAATTTCGCCGGGGCCTTCGGCTTCGTCGAGCGTGCCGCGGCATTGGCCGAGGCCGAGGGCCATCACCCCGACATCTGCTTTGGCTGGGGCTATGCGACGGTGTCGCTGCGCACCAAGAAGATCAAGGGCCTGCACGAGAACGACTTCATCATGGCCGCAAAGCTCGACCGCCTCGCGTCTACGGTCGAGGCCGGTTGAGCCGGGCCGGCGACTTCAAGCGAGAAGGTGGGCGCTGAGGAGATCGCGGATCTCGGCCAGCAACAATTCCTGGCGCGGCGGCTCGGGCGGCGGTGGGGGTGCCTCGGCCGCCTCCTGCCAGCGCAGCCGGTTGATCTGCTTGACCAGCAGAAAGACCGCGAAGGCGACGATGACGAAGCGAAGCACCGCGTTGAGGAACAGCCCGTAATTGACCGTCACCGCGCCGGCCGCCTTGGCGGCCTCGAGCGTCGGGTACGAGCCGCCTTTGAGGGTTACAAACAAATTCGAGAAATCGATGCCTCCGATCGCCAGCCCAATCGGCGGCATGATGATGTCGTTGACCAGCGAGTTGACGATCGTCGTGAAGGCGGCGCCGAGAATGATGCCGACCGCGAGATCCACGACATTGCCGCGCATCGCAAACTCACGGAATTCGCGCCACATACTCCCCTCCCGTTGACTGGACCCTCGGTAGTCTGAAATTGATGGTCGCGCGACGATACCACGACGCCGGGCCACGACGGCGATCGGATGGGACGATGTCGAATGTCTGAGAGGCCGATGCCCGGAGCAGATCGCTACACGGTCGTCGTGCGCAACCTCGTGCTGATGGCCAGCATCGGGGTGCGCCGCGTCGAACGCGAGCGGCTGCAGCGGGTACGCGTCTCGGTCGAGCTGACCGCGACGCCGGAGGCGTCACACCCGCGCGAGGACCGCCGCCGCGTCATCAATTACGAGAAGATCGTGAATGCGATCCGCCAGATCGCCCGTTCCGGACACATCGACCTGTGCGAGGGGTTCGCCGAGCGGATTGCCGCGGTCTGCTTCGACGATCCGCGGGTGGCATATCTGCGCGTCTCGGTCGAGAAGATCGACATCTATCCCGATGCCGAGGCGGTTGGCGCGATTCTCGAACGGACCCGGCCGGCTTGAGTTCGAGCGCGCACCCGCGGCTGGTCGGCATCGTCAACATAACCGAGGATTCGTTTTCCGATGGCGGCCGCTACCTCGATCCGGCGGCGGCGCTCGTTCAGGCGCGCCAACTCGTCGCCGGTGGCGCCGACATCGTCGAGCTGGGTGCCGCCGCCAGCAATGTCGCGGCCAAGGCGGTAACGACGGAGGAGGAAATTCGGCGGCTCGACCCGATCATCGCAGCGCTGAAAAGCGATGGCGTGCCGGTCTCGATCGACACGTTTCAGCCTGAAACCCAGCGCTTTGCGCTCACGCGCGGCGCCGAATATCTGAACGACATCCAGGGGTTTCCCGACCCGGCGATCTACCCCGACCTCGCCGCCGCGTCGTGCCATCTGATCGTCATGCATGCGGTTCAGGGCAGGGGACGGGCGCGCTCGGTTGATCTCAGCCCGGATGAGGTGTGGCGGCGCGTCGAGAGCTTCTTCGCCGAGCGGATACCTCGGCTGGAACGCGCCGGGATTGCCCGGGAGCGGCTGATCCTCGACCCTGGCATGGGGCTGTTTCTGAGCAGCCGGCCGGAAGCATCGCTGCGGGTTCTCGCCGGGCTGCAGCAGCTGAAAAAGGCCTTTGGGTTGCCGATGCTGGTCTCGGTGTCACGCAAATCGTTTTTGGCGCGCCTGACCGGCCACCAGAACCCGGCGGAGCTGGGCCCGGCGACGCTCGCAGCGGAACTTTACGCCGCCCGCCACGGCGCCGATTTCATCCGCACCCACGATCCAGCGGCATTTCGCGACGCGCTGATCGTCACCCGGGCATTGGCCGACGCCGGTCGATGAGCGGCGGTACCGCTATTTCGGGTTGACACCGGGCTTGCCGCCAGGCGCGCCGGGCGGCCGGATCACCGGGGTACTCCCCGAGCCGATCGCCGGCGGTGGCTGCGTCATCCCGGAATCGACTCCGGCCGGAGGATGGATCACGCCGCCCGAGCGGTCGAGCTTCTCGCTCAACGGCTCGGTCGAGCTGCCGCTGGTCGCCGGATCCTCCGGGACAGTTTTCGGCGCCGGCTTGTCGGCGCTTTGATCCTTGTTCGGCGAAGTCGGCGTCAGGGCCACGGCCGCGCCTGCCGCCGAGCCGGCGAGCAGCACGGCGAGCGCCGCGAACAGAACAGAACGGCGGATATTGGGCATGGGATTCATCGCCTCCTCTCAACCAAACAGGGAGCGGCGGCGCCGCGTTCCTCCTGCCCGCCGGCTTGCCGAACTGCGGCGACTGGGCCGACAATGGCCAATATGCAGGATCGAGCGAGATGACCGGCAACGCCTCCGGAAAGCCGCTGAAGCGTCTCGAAGACGCCGATCTGCTGCTCGGCCGCGGCCGGTTCGGCGACGATCTGCCGGTGCCGCGCAGCACGTTGCATGCCGCGATCCTGCGTTCGCCGCACGCGCATGCCGAACTCGTCTCGATCGATGTCGCAGCCGCGCTCGCGATGCCGGGTGTCGCCTGTATCATCACCGGCGAAGATGCACAGCGTTGGTCCCGGCCTTTTGCGGTCGCGGTCAAGACCGCGATGCAGCAATGGTGCCTGGCGGTCGACCGGGTGCGCTATGTCGGCGAACCGGTAGCGGTCGTGCTGGCGAATGACCGCTACTGCGCCGAGGACGCAACCGAACAGATCGCGGTCGAGTACCGGCCATTGCCGGCAATCGTCGATCCCGAGGCCGCGGCGTTGCCGCAGGCGGCGCGGCTGCACCCGGCGGTCGGCTCGAACATCGTCAGCGACCGCTCGTTTCGCTATGGCGACCCCGAGGCCGCCTTCGCCGCGGCGGCGCACCGGATCGCGATTAGAACCCGCTATCCGCGCAACGCCGGGACTCCGATCGAGACTTTTGTCGTGCTCGCCGAGCATCTGCCCGGCGAAGATGCCTACGAAGTCACCGCGAATTTCCAAGGCCCGTTGGCGATGCACCCGGTCATGGCCTTGGCGCTTTGCGTGCCGGCCAACCGGCTGCGCCTCAAGGCGCCGCCCGATTCTGGCGGCAGCTTTGGCGCCAAGCACGCGGTGTTTCCCTATGTCGTGCTGCTGGCATTGGCGGCGCGGAAGGCCGGCCGGCCGGTCAAATGGGTCGAGACCCGGCTCGAACACCTGACGGCGGCGACCTCGGCGACCAACCGGGTCACGAATTTGACCGCCGCTGTCGATGAAGCCGGCGTCATCACCGCGCTGTCATGGGACCAGCTGGAGGATTGCGGCGCCTATCTGCGCGCCCCCGAGCCGGCGACGCTCTATCGCATGCACGGCAACATGACCGGCGCGTACCGGGTGCCGAACCTGACGATCCGCAACCGGGTCGTCCTGACTAACAAAACCCCGAGCGGGCTCGTGCGCGGCTTTGGTGCGCCACAGGTGTATTTCGCGCTGGAACGGCTGATGCAGCGCATCGCGGTGACCGTTGGCCTCGATCCGCTTGAAGTGATCGGGCGCAATCTGGTCGATGGTTTTCCCTATCATTGCCCCGCCGGCGCGGTGCTCGATTCCGGCGATTACCATGCCGCGGTCGAGCAGGCGGCTGATGAGGGCGGCCTCGGCGCGCTATGCCGGCGACGCGATGAGGCGCGGGCCGCCGGCAGGCTCTACGGCATCGGTTTTGCCGCGGTGGTCGAGCCGTCGATCTCGAATATGGGCTACATCACGACGGTGCTGTCTCCCGAGGAACGGCAGCGGGCCGGCCCCAAAGGCGGCGCCCAGGCCGCGGCGACCGTGGCGCTCGACCCGCTCGGCGGGGTGTCGGCGGTGATCGATTCGTTGCCGCAGGGTCAGGGGCACCGCACCGTGGCGGCGCAAATCATCGGCGATGTTTTCGGCCTGCCGCCCTCCGCGGTGCAGGTCGAGGCGGCGCTCGACACCGGCAGGGACGCCTGGTCAATCGCCGCCGGCAATTATGCGAGCCGCTTCGCCGGCGCGACCGCCGGCGCCGCCCACCTTGCCGCGCGCCGTCTGCGCGACAAGCTCGCCCATATCGCCGCGTCACAGCTGAACGTCCGGCCCGACGACATCCGATTCGGCGAGGGGCGGGTGTTCGCCGCAGCGAACCCGGAAAATTCGCTAAATTTTACGCGATTGGCGGGGATCAGCCATTGGTCGCCCGGAAGCCTCCCCGACGGCGATGCCGCGGCGTTGCGCGAGACTGTCTTCTGGAGCCCGACGGGGCTGGCGCCGCCGAATGAGGCAGATGAGATCAACAGCTCGGCGACCTACGGCTTTGTCTTCGATTTCTGCGGGGTCGAGATCGACCGCGACACCGGCGAAGTTTGCGTCGACCGCTATGTCAGCCTGCATGATGCCGGGCGGATCCTGAACCCGGCCCTGTTCGACGGGCAGGTGCGCGGCGCCTTCGCGATGGCGATCGGCGCGGCGCTCTATGAACGGTTTGTTTACGATGACGACGGCAGTTTCCTGAGCGGGAGCTTGGCCGATTATGCCGTGCCGACTGCCGGCATGGTGCCCGATCTCGCGGTGCTGCACCGCGAGACGCCCTCGCCGGTGACCCCACTCGGCGCTAAGGGAGTGGCGGAAGGGAATTCGATGAGCACACCGGCATGCATCGCCAATGCGGTGGCTGACGCGCTCGGCGTCATGGACCTCGAAGTGCCATTGACCGCGCCGCGCATCCTGCAATTGCTGAAGTCACGCGATGCTTGAGCGCGATGTTTGACCTGGGCCGCAGCTTTCCCGCCGCCGTCGAATGCAGCCCGGACGCGTCGGTGCCGGTCGGCAAGATACGGCGCCGCCTGCGCGTCGCCGGCGAGTACCGGTTGGAACAATGAAAACCAGATCGCGCGAAGCTCCGGCGAAACCCGAGCCGTCGAAGGGGCGCGACGGTCCGAACGACAGGAACGAACCCATGTCCGATCCCGCTCGAATTGTACCGGAGCCTGCCCCGCGCGACACCGCGCGACCCGACGGGCTCGACGGCTTCCGGGTCGAGGTCGATGCTGCGCGCGAACGGGTCGACATCATCCTCGACCGTCCGCCGCTCAACGTCATCACGATGGCACAGCGCGAGCAGTTGCGCGTCGCCTTCGAGGCGGCCGACGCCGATAGCCGCGTGCGCGTCATCGTGCTGCGCGCGAATGGCGAGCATTTTTCGAGCGGCGGCGAGATCAGCGGCTTTCTCGCGGCCTCGCCCGAGCACGTCTCGCAGCTCGCCTGGAACATCGCTGCGCCGACGCGCTGCAAGAAGCCGGTCATCGCCGCCGGCCGCGGCTATTGCTTTGGGGTCGCCTTCGAGCTGGCGCTGGCCTGCGACTTTCGCCTCGTGACCGAAACCTCGGTCTATGCGCTGCCCGAACAGCGGCTCGGCATGATACCGGGCTCGGGTGGGGCGGCGCGCCTGCAGAAGATGGTCGGGATCACCCGCGCCAAGGACATCGTCATGCGCTCGCGGCGGATCACCGGCTTCCGCGCCTTTGAATGGGGCATCGCGACCGAATGCGTCAACGATGCCGAGCTGGAAAAGGCGACCGACGCGCTGGTCGACGAATTGCGCAGTTTCGCGCCCTTGGCGCAACGCACCGCCAAGAAGCTGATGAACGACCTCGAGGATTCGAGCCTGTCGCTCGGCATCGAGCTCGAAGGCCAGGCCTATGGGAGGCTGCGCGGCTCCGATGATTTCCGCGAAGGCGTAGAGGCCTTCCAGGCCAAGCGCACGCCGAATTTCAAGGGAAGTTGAGGACTAAGCTGCGGCGCTTGACGGTACTGCGATGTCGAGCCAGCCCTGCGGGGTGACGGTGGCGCGGTCGCCGGGGCGGAGCAGCACCGTGGTGGTCGCCGATTCGACGATCGCCGGGCCGGCGATCGTCTGCGCCGGCGCGAGCGCGTCGAAGGCGTAGACCGGCGCGGTGATCCAGTCTTCGAGGTAGATCCGTCTTTCGCCGGCCGGCGGGGTCGGCGGCGCGGCGCGCAGGTTCGGTTCCTGCGGCAGTTCCTCGAGGATGCCTGAAACGGCAACCCGTGCATTGACCAGGACCGTTTCCTGGTCGGGCATCGAGTAGGTGTAGAGCGCCTCATGCCGGCGATGGAAGCGCTCGACGATCTGCGGCAGCGGGTCGGGGACGGACCAGTCAACATCGTCGAGCGGCACGGTGATCTCGAACACCTGCTCGCCGTAGCGCATATCGACCGCCCGCGCGGTGCGCGCCGGCCCGGCAAAAGAAGCGCGCAGCCGCGCCAGGCCTTCCGCCTCCATTTCCTCGAACAGGCGCTTGACGGCCGCGCCATCGAGCGCCTGCGCGTCACCGATATGGGTGCGGGACAGCTCGAACCGGAGATCGGTCGCCAGCATCCCCCAGGCCGACAATACCGATGCGACGCGCGGCACGATGACCCGCGCGAGGCCGAGCTGGCGGGCGATGTCGGTGGCGTGGAGGCCCGCCGCGCCGCCGAACGCGAACAGCGCGAAACGGCGCGGATCGACGCCGCGCCTGACCGAAACGAGGCGCACCCCCTCGGCCATGTTGGTGTTGATGACGCGATGGATGCCGCCTGCGGCCGTGAGCCGGTCGATCCCCAGCACGGCGGCGATCCGATCGACCGCGCACTCCGCTAGGTCCGTGTCGAGCCGCCGCTCGCCGCCGAGAAAATTCGCCGGGTCAAGATAGCCGAGCACCAGATTGGCGTCGGTGACGGTCGCCTCATCGCCGCCCTGGCCGTAGCATGCCGGGCCCGGCACCGCGCCGGCGCTTTCCGGTCCGACATGCAGGATGCCGCCGGCATCAACCCGCGCGATCGAGCCGCCGCCAGCGCCGATCGAGGCGATGTCGAGGCTGTTGAGCGCGATGCGATGGCCGGCGACGCGGCGGTCCATGACCAAGGCCGCCTGGCCGTCGACGACTAGGCAGATGTCGGTGCTGGTGCCGCCCATGTCGAACGGGATCAAATTCGGCTCGCCCGCGAGCCGCGCGGCGTAGACGCTGCCGGCGACCCCGCCGGCCGGCCCCGACAGCACCGCGCCGGCGGCGAGCCGTCCCGCCTCGGCGATCGGCGCGACGCCGCCATGCGATTGGATGATCAGGGTCGGGCCGCGATAGCCGACCTCGGCAAGTCGGGCCTCCAGCCGCGCCAGGTAACGCGACAGGACCGGCCCGACATAGGCGTTGACGATCGTCGTCGAGACGCGCTCGAACTCCTTGATCTGCGGCAAGACCTCCGAGGACAGCGACACATAGGCGTCCGGCAAGGCGCGGGCGAGCGCCTGGGCGGTCTGGCGCTCATGGCGCGGGTCATGCCAGGCGTGCAGATAGCAGACTGCGACGGTCTCGACTCCTTCCCGTTGCAAGACCGCGATCGCCGCGTCGAGCGAGGCCGCGTCGAGCGGCGTCTCGATCCGACCGTCGGCGCGCATCCTCTCGCGCACTCCCAGCCGCAACCGGCGCGGCACCAGCTGCTCGGGCGGCGGCATGCGCAGATTGTAGCGGTCGTCCTTCAGCCCCTCGCGCATCTCGATGACGTCGCGATGGCCTTCGGTGGTCAACAGGCCGAGCCGGGCGCCCTTGTGTTCGAGGAGGGCGTTGGTCGCGACCGTCGTGCCGTGAACGATGCGGTCGGCCTGGCCGAGCAGCGCGCCGCGGTCGAGGCCGAGCCGGTCCGCCAGCAGCGACAAACCGTCGAGGACGCCGAGCGACGGATCGTCGGGCGTCGAGGGCACTTTCGCCAAAGTAGTGACGCCCGCCGGGTCGATCGCGACGAGGTCGGTGAAGGTGCCGCCGACATCAATGCCAATGCGGTACATCGGCTAAACTCCCTCGCGGGAGCCGCTGACAAATCCGTTCTCGGCGTCGCGGACGGCGGCCGCGCTGTCGCGGTCGGTAGGGTCGCCCCAGCCGCCGCCGCCGCCGGATTCCAGGACGAGGCGATCGCCGGGGCGGATCAACAGCCCGACCTCCTTGGTCTTGATCGCGCGTGGCGCCTGGTTGCCGGAATACAGCATGTAGCGGTGCGGTAGCCCGTCCTCGCCGCCGAGGATGCCGCAGGCGCCGTGCCTGACCCCGTCGCCGGCGGTGTTTCCGATTGCCGGTTCGGTGGTCTCAACTACCATCTCGACGATGCCGCCGGGGCCGCCGCGGTGCTGCCCGATGCCGCCCGAATCCGGGCGGAATTCGTGGGTCTTGAAGAACAGCGGGAAGCGCACCTCGGTGACTTCGAGGCTGCCGAATTTGATGCCGCCCGCCGCCTGCCATTCGCCGCCGCCGGGCCAGCCATCGCCGGCGGAGGAGGCGCCGCCGCCCGGCCGCGCCTGGAAGAAATGCCAGATGAACGGCTTGCCGCCGGGCCTGCCATCCGATCCGGGCGCGCGCGGGTCCTTGCCCTGGATCGCGATGCGGAAACGGCGGCCCCATCCGGCCATCGCACGCTCCGGACAGGCCGGGGCCAACGCCTTGATGATCGCCTCGATGATTTCCTGGCCGCAATGATTGGTGGCCAGGGTCACCGGCGCACCGGGATTGGCCCAGACCACGGTTCCGGGCTTGGCGATGACCTCGACCGGGCGGAAGGTGCCGTCGTTTTTCGGGGTGTGCGGGTCGATCAGATAGGACAGCGCGACGACGACCGAGGAATACATGTTCGGGTAGGACGAGTTGATGAAGCTCGTGACCTGCTCATGCGAGTCCGACAGGTCGATCGTCAGATCGCTGCCGGCTTTGGTGACCGTGGTGCGAACGTGGATATCCTCGTTGCCGCGGCCGTCATCGTCGAGCAAGGCCTCGCCGAAATAGACGCCGTCCTGCCAATTGGCGATGACCGCGCGGGTCTGCCGCTCGGCGCCGTCGAGCACCGCCTCGATCGCGGCCTGCGTCACCGCCCAGCCGAATTCGTTGGCGAGCGCCAGGAAGCGCTGCTCGCCGAGATGTGCCGAACCGATCATCGCCGCGAGGTCGCCGCGGAAATCGCGCGGGTGGCGCACATTGGTCGCGATCATCTGCATGACGTCGCGGCGCAGCTCGCCGCGGTCGTAGAGCTTCAAGGGTGTGATGCGGATGCCTTCCTGCCAGATGTCGGTCGCTGCGGCGTTGTAGGCGCCGTGCGTCGCGCCGCCGATGTCCGATTGATGGGCGCGATTGATGGACCAGAGACGCGGGCGGCCTCCTTCGAAAACCGGCACGAAAGCGGTCAGATCCGGCAGATGGTTACCGCCGTGATAGGGGTCGTTCAGCAGAAAGACGTCGCCCGGGTGGATGTCGCCCGCGAAGAATTCGGTCATTGCCCGCGCGGCATAGGGCAGCGCGCCGACATGGATCGGCACGTGCTCGGCCTGGGCGATCAGCCTGCCGTCAAGGTCGCAGATCGCGGTCGAGAAATCGCGGCTCGAATTGAGGATCTGCGAATAGGAGGTGCGCAGCATCGCCTCGCCCATCTCCTCGACGATCGCCAAGAGGCGGTGCTGGATGACCGAGACGGTGATCGGATCGATGCGGGTTTGCAAAGGTGTGCTCCGGGCGCGAGAGGCCCGCCGAGTTTGGCGTGAGCCTACGGCGAAGTGAAGGCCTTCGGGGATGCGAGGTTTTTAGCGCTCCAATGCTTCGGGGAATTGCAGCCGCAGGCGCAATTCCATCGAGGGGCCCTGGAACCATTGCGGCAGGGGCGGGAAGCGCCCCACCGCGGCGACCATGCGCTCGATCCGCTCGTCGATGTCAGGGTAGCCCGAGCCTTGCGCGACGGCGATGCGCGCGACGGTTCCGTCGTCGAGCACCCGGATCGTCAGGACCGTCGCGCCACGCCGGGAACCGACCGTTGCGAGCGGCAGCATATCGAGGTGGCGGCGGGTCAGCGCCACGAGGTAGGCGAGATACTCGTCGCGCGTCGCTGCCGGTCCGGGAACCCGGCCGGGCTGCAAGGGCAGCGGAAGGCGCAGCACGGGTTGCGGCCGATGGACAACGGGAGCCGGCTTGGGCGGTGGGTTCGGCTTTGGCAGCGGCGCTGTGGCGGCCTCACTCGGCGGCTCCGGCTTCGGCGGCGGCGTTACCATTGCGGTCTGGGTCTCGGTGGGATCGGGCGGCGGTGCCGGTTCGTCCGGCGCGGGCGCCGGCTTCGACCGCTTGGCCTCCGGCGCCCCCATATCTTCCGAAGCGAGGGGACCACGCGGCGGCGGTTTTTGTGTTTGCTGTGGTACCGGCGGTGGTGGAGGCGGAGTTTCGATCACCAGCTGGACCGGGATCGGCATCGGAATCTCGGGCGGCGCGCTGGTCCAGCTCAATAGCAACAGTAAGGGCAGCAGGTGCAGTCCGAGCGAGCCGGCCAGGCCCAGAAAGGGCCATGGCCGAAAGTTCCTTGTCTGTTCGCGTTTTTCGCCGCACGGTGCGGGCACCGACAACAGCGATTCGGCGGCCCAGGCTGTGGAAAACTTGGGTTCCAGGACCGGCTCAGGCCCCATTGTTGGCCGGGTCGAGGGGTCCAACCGGAACGAATCGCTAACATCGGTGAGGGGCACGCGATGTGGGCTCCGCCTACTGCGCCTCGGCCGCAACACCGGCCAATTCCAACCAGGCGGCCTCGTCGAGCGCCGTGACGCCGAGCGCCGTCGCCTTTGCCGCCTTCGATCCGGCATCGGCGCCGATCACGACATAATCGGTTTTGGCCGATACTGAGCTGGCGACATTGGCGCCGAGCGCCTCGGCGCGGGCCTTGGCCTCGGAGCGGCTCATCGATTCGAGACCGCCGGTGAAGACGATGGTCTTGCCGGCGAGCGGCGACTGGACGGCCTGGGGCGGTGCCTCGTAATCGAGGATTGTGACCTCGCCGGCCAGATCGTCCAGCACCTCCCGGTTATGCGGCTCGGCGAAAAAGCCGATGAGGTCGGCCGCCATGTCCTCGCCGATGCCGTGGACGTCGAGCAGGTGCGCATGTGCCGGGTTGTCCGGGTCTTGCGCCGCCTCCATTTCGCTGCGCCACGCTGCGAACGAGCGGTAGTGGCGGGCCAACAGGCGCGCCGTCGCCTGACCGATTTGCGGGATTCCGAGCGCGTTGATGAAGCGGTCGAGCGAGATCCGCCGGCGTTCCTCGATCGCGGCGATCAGTTTGTTGGCGCTGATTTCGCCCCAGCCTTCGCGTTCGGCGATGATGTCAGCCTTCAGCCGGAAAATGTCGCCGGGCTGGCGGATCAGCCCGTCCTGCCAGAAGGCGCCGATGTGCTTCTCGCCGAGGCCCTCGATGTCGAAGCAGTCGCGCCCGACGAAATGCTTCAGCCGCTCGACCGCCTGGGCGGCGCAGATCAGGCCGCCGGTGCAGCGGCGCGCCGCCATGCCGGGCTCGCGCACCGCCAGGCTGTCGCAGATCGGGCAGCGCTCGGGGAATTCGTAGGGCACCGCGTTTTTCGGGCGGCGCTCCAGGACGACGCCGACGATCTGCGGGATCACGTCGCCGGCGCGCTGCACGATGACCGTGTCGCCGATCCGCACATCCTTGCGCTGGATCTCGTCCTCGTTGTGCAAGGTGGCGCGCTGCACGACGACCCCGCCGACGGTGACAGGCTCCAGCATCGCGGTCGGGGTCAGCGTCCCCTGGCGCCCGACCGTGATCATGATGTCCCGCATCACGGTCTGCGCCTGTTCCGCGGCGAATTTGTGCGCCAAGGCCCACCGAGGCGCCCGGCTGCGCATGCCGAGCCGGTTCTGCAGTTCGAGGTCGTTGACCTTGTAGACGACGCCGTCGATGTCATAGGGCAACGAGGCGCGGGTCGCGGCCAGGTCGGCGTGGTAGGCGAGCACCTCGGCAACGCCGTGGCACAGCCGCGAATGCGGGTTGACCGAAAATCCCCACTCACCGAAATGCGCCAAGGCCTGGGCATGGCTGCGGGCGAACGGCCCGCTAGTCTCGCCCCAGGCATAGGCGAAGAATTTGAGCGGCCGGCGGGCGGTGATCGCCGGATCGAGCTGGCGCAACGAGCCGGCCGCAACATTGCGCGGGTTGGCAAAGACCGGCTCGCCGGCCGCCTCACGCTCGGCGTTGACCGCGAAAAACCCGGCGCGCTCCATATAGACTTCGCCGCGGATCTCGATCACCTCGGGCCAGCCGGAACCGGCAAGCCTTTCGGGGATCGTCTTCAAGGTCCGGATATTCGCGGTGACATCCTCGCCGGTGACGCCGTCGCCGCGCGTCGCGCCGAGCACCAGCCGGCCGCCTTCATAGCGCAAGGCCGCCGACAGCCCGTCGATCTTCGGCTCGGCCATGACCTCGATCGCGTCCTCCGCGACCCGAGCCAGATCCTCCGGCCGGCGGAAGAAATTTCGGACGGTGGCGAAGAAATCGCGCACGTCCTCTTCGGCGAAGGCGTTCTCCAATGACAGCATCGGCACCCGATGGGTGACCTTGGAGAAGCCGGCCGCCGGCGCGGCGCCGACGCGGCGCGACGGGCTGTCGGCGCGGATCAGCTCGGGGAAGCGCGCCTCGATAGCGGCGTTGCGCTGGCGCAGGCGGTCGTAATCGGCGTCGCTGAGTTCTGGTGCGGCGTCGGCGTAATAGAGCCGGTCGTGGTGGGCGATCTCGATGGCGAGGCGGGCCAGCTCTCCCTTCGCCTCCTCGTCGGTCAATAGCTCGACCGGGCGCTCGGCGATGTGCGGCGCCGTTGTCTGCGTTTTCACGGACGCGCCCCGGCGATCAGGCTGGCCGCCGCGGCACGCGCCTCGGCGGTGACCGTGCTGCCCGACAGCATGCGCGCGATCTCTTCCCGGCGGGTATCCGGGTCGAGCTCCTCGACCGAGGTGACGGTCTCACGCTGACCCTGTTTCTTGGCTACGCGCCAATGGTGCGCGCCGCGCGCCGCGACCTGCGGCGAATGGGTCACGACGAGCACCTGCAGCCGCGAGCCGAGCCGCTGCAATCGTTCGCCAACCGCCGCGGCGACCGCGCCGCCGATGCCGCTATCGACCTCGTCGAAGATCAGGGTCGGCACCGACGAGGTGCCGGCGAGGACGAGCTTCAGCGCCAGCATGAAGCGCGACAGCTCGCCGCCGGAGGCGATCCGCGCCAACGCACCGAACGGCGCCCCGGGGTTGGTGGCGACCTCGAAATGCACGCGCTCGCAGCCATGCTCGCCCCATTCGGCCTCGGCGAGCGCGGTCAACACGGTGCGGAACCGCGCCTTGTCGAGCCGCAACGGCTTCAGCTCGGCCGCGATCGCGGCATCGAGCCGGCGCGCCGCCTTCTCACGGGCCCGCGATACCGAGGCGGCGGCTTCGATATAGCCGTCGCGCGCGGCCGCCGCGGCGCGTTCGAGCGCGATGACGTCCTCGGCGCCGGTCTCGATCGCGCCGAGCCGGGCGGCGAGATTTTCGAGCAGCCGCGGCAGATCGGCGACCGTGATGCCATGCTTGCGCGCTACGGCGCGCAACGCGAACAGCCGCTCCTCGACCTGTTCGAGCGCACGTGGGTCGAGTTCGAGCGCGCGGGACGCGCCGCTCAATGCCTCGAGCGCCTCGGTGGTTTCGGCGACGGCGCGCTCGGCGGCGGCGACGGCGCTGTCGAGCAGACCCTGTGCCCGGTCGCGGGCGCGTTCGAGCCGCCGCAACGCGCGGGCGAGCGCGTGTTGTGCGCCGGTCTCGCCACCGATTTCGCCGATCGCGTCTGAAATCGTCTCGCCGAGCCGCTCGGCATTCTGCAGCAGGGTGCGGCGGGCGGCGAGCCGATCCTCCTCGTCTCCCTCGGGGCTGAGCGCGTCGAGCTCGGCCTTCGCATGGCGCAGCAAATCTTCCTCGGCGCGGGTTTCGGCGAGGCGGCGCGCCGCTTCGGCGGCGGCATCCTGGGCGGCGCGCAAATCGCGCCAAGCCGTGACCAAGGCGGTGGGGGCGACCGCGTGCTCGGCGAACGCGTCGAGCAGCTCGCGGTGGGTCGCCGGATCGAGCAGGCCGCGCTGCTCGCCCTGGCCCTGGATCTCGACCAGATTGTCGCCGAGCTCACGCAACAGCCCGACGCTGGCCGGCTCGTCATTGACGAAGGCGCGGCTGCGGCCGTCGGCGGTGACGATGCGGCGCAGCACGATCGTGCCGGACAGATCGGTGGCGATGCCGGCCTTGTCGAGAATGGCCGATGCCGGGTGATTGCCGCCGACCGCGAACTCGGCCGCGACCGCGGCCTGCTCGGCCCCGGGTCGCACGAGGCTCGCCTCGGCGCGCCGACCGAGCGCCAGCCCGAGCGCATCCATCAGGATCGATTTGCCGGCGCCGGTCTCGCCGGTCAGGACGCACAGCCCCGGCCGAAACGCCAGCGAGAGACGTTCGATCAGGACGACGTCGCGAATGGTGAGGCCGAGCAACATGCCAAAGGCTGATTTTTACGGGTGCGATGATATCGCCCGCGCCTGAATCAAACCAGCGGAGGCGGCCGGAAAGGTATCGATTCGGCGCTTCGGCCGGGAATAAGGCGCTGCCACGCCGCCGTCAGGCGCGAATCTCCTGCCGCTGAAACACGATGTACGCGATCACGAAAATGACGATCGTCGCCGCGACCAGCCCGGTCAGTTGCGGCCAGATCAGGATGAAACTCTGCGACACCGGTAAGGGCGAGCCGAGCAGGGCGCCCTGCAACTGGCTGATGAGCACCGGCCCCAAGGCGCGCGTCGACGGCTGCAGCAGGGCCAGTGCGGTCTCGGCATAGAGCGTGTTCGGCGACAGCCGGTCGATGATCTGCTGGGTCTGCAGATAGGCGAGGCGCGGGCCGAAAACCCCCTCCGACGGACCGGCGATCAAGGTCGTGACCAGCGGCGTGATGACCGACCAGAACAGCGCGAACACCAGCCACACGCCGAGCGCGGCGAGGGCTGCGGTGGCCGGGGCCCGGAAGATCACCGAAAACAGCAAGGCGATCGCGATCCAGACGCCGCCATAGGCGATTGTTGCGACGAGAAAGCCGAGCATCCGCAAGGTTTCTTCGGTGCTCGGTGGCAGCCCCAGGAGCAAGAGGCCGAGGCCGAGCACGAGCAGCCACAGCGAGACGAGGCCGATCGTGAGTGACAGCAGCGCGGCGAAGAATTTGCCGAGCAGCAGCGCGTCGCGATAGATCGGCTGGGCCAGGATCCGGCTCAGGGTGCGGCGATTGAATTCGCCGTTGACCGCGTCGAAGGCTAGAGCGATCGCCACCAGCGGGATCAGAAAGCCGAGCAGCGCGATGAACGACGGCAACGGATCCTGCGACAAGGTCAGCAGGCGCAGGAACAGGAACGGGCTCTCGCCGATGGTCTGGCGGATCGAGCGGATCGCGGCATAGGCGGCGGCGATCGCGGTCAGAAAGACCAGCGCTTCGAGAATGCGCATGCGCGCGCTCGACAGATGGTCGGCGGTTTCCTTCGCGACGACAACGCCGAGACCGGTCCAGGGGGAGCCCCGCCGGCGTGCGTCGGGGCGCCTACTGAGCGGCATGGCGAGCCTCCTCGAAATAACGGCTGTAGACCTCGTTGAGGCTCGGGGCGGCGAAATTGATCCCGACCAGCTCGACCTCGGAGGCGAGACGGCGCGCAATCTCGGCCCGCAGATCGCGCTGGCAATCGACCCGGTAGCGCCCACTGTCTTGCCGGGGGCCGAGCGCCTGCACCCGCACTACGCCGGGTACCGCGACAAGACGCTCGGCGATGCCCGGTCCGTGCGCCTCGACGTCGATGACATGGCCACCGCCGAGCACCTGGCCGGCGAGTTCGGTCACCGTGCCCGACAGCGCCACTCGGCCGCGGTTGAACAGCGCGACGCGGTCGCACACGCTCTGCACCTGGTCGAGGTGGTGCGAGGACAACAGCACCGCCGTCCCGTCCGCTTTCAGGGCGCGGATCATCTCGAGGAATTCCTGGGTCGAATGCGGGTCGAGCGCGGTGGTCGGCTCGTCGAGGATCGCGACGCTCGGGCGCTTCATCATCACCTCGGCGAGGCCGAGCCGTTGCCGCATGCCCTGCGAGAAGGTGCGGACCCGGTCGCGCGCGACGGAGGCAAGGCCGACGCGCTCCATCGCGCCGGCGAAGCGCTCGTCGATCTCATGGCGCGGCAGACCGGCCAGGCGGCCGGTATAGGCGAGGTTGTCGCGCGCCGAGAGGCCGTCGTAGAAGCCGACCTGATCGGGCATGTAGCCGACCCGGCGCTTGACCTCGTGCGGATCGCGCAGCGGGTCGAAGCCGGCGACCATGGCCCGCCCGCCGGTCGGTTCGGTGAGGCCCAGCAGCATCAGGATCGTCGTCGTCTTGCCCGAACCGTTGGGGCCGAGAATGCCGACGATCTCGCCGGCGGCGACCTCGAGATCGATATGGTCGACCGCGAGGTTCGCGCCGTAGCGCTTGGTCAGCTGCTCGGCCCGGATCACCACCTCGCCCGCCATGGCGCGCGCCTCAACGGCGGCCGAACCGGGCGACGGCAAAGACGACGACGAGCAGGGCGATCGCGATGATCGCGATGCCCACCGCGCCCCAAAGGGTCGAGGTCAGTACCGTGATGCGGAAATTCGCCGATTCGGAAAGCCCGGCGGCGGCGCTGGCGCGGATCGTCGTCTGGTAATCGCCGGCGATGGCGCGTTCCGACGGCGTCAGGGTGACCTTGACTTCCTGTGTCTGAGCAGCGGCGAGCTGCGGCAGCTGCTTCGGCTCGAAGCTCGACTTCCAGCCCTCCGGGGTCGTCGCGCTGAGCTCGATGTCGCGCGCCGCCTCGCTGCCGTCATTGCGCAACACCACGGTCAGCTGGCTGTTCTGGCCGGCATACGCCTCGCCGCTGAGCCGGCCGCCCTCCCCCGACAGCGCGACCCGCGCCTGGCCGACGATCGTCAGGCTGACCGGCAGATCGGCGCTGGTCGCCTCGGTCTTGGCATGTAACGTAAGCTTGTAGTCACCGGCCTGGGTCTCGCGCGGGATCGTCAGCGAGGCCTCGACATCCTTCGATTTACCGGCCTCGATCGGGATGCTGGTGATCTGCTGGCTGCCATAGGCCTCGGTAAAGCTGACCTGGAAATTCTTCGGCGCGTCGGCGCTGAAATTGATCGTCGCGTCGCGTCCGCTGTCATTGGTCACCGTCACCCGGTATTTGAACGAGGTGGTCGCGGTGCCGCGCAGCGCGGGAAAATTGGTGGTCAGCTTGAGCTTCGCCGGCAGCTCTTCGCCGATCGTCAAGGTGATCGGCAGCTTTTCGTCATGCTGCGGGTTCTTGGCTTCGACCGTGAAACGGTATTCGCCCTTGGCGGTTCCGGAGGGCGGTTCGAGCCGCAATTGCAGCCGCTCCTCGGAATCGGGCGCGACCTGGACCGCCGTGACCGGCTGGCCGCCGCCGAGGATCGTCGCCTTCCAGCCATTTGCCACCTCCGGAACGGACAGAGTGAGCGACTCGGGCGGCAATTTGAAATTGCGCAACGACAGATCGATTGTCGTGGTTTCGCCGGCCCGCACGGTCAGGCCGGGGTATTTCGTCGTCAGAAACAGGCCGGTAATGCCCGAAGCTGGATCGGCGGCAACCGCGCCACCGGCCCACAGAACCACGAACGAGACAGCAAACAGCCGCCGCAGCATGCAAAAGTCCTCCCGGATGCTGCCGCGATCCCATGACCGCGCGCAGCGCAGCCGGCGGGTGCGGCAGGACATGCGTCCCAGCAAATGTCGATCGGCCCAGCCTCATAGAGCAGCGGCCGGGCAAGCTGAAATTATTTTTTTGTAATGTGAGGCGGCTCAGAACACGTTGCTGACCAACCGGCCGAACCAGCCGTCGCGCACCTCGGCCGGTGCGCCGCTCCCGGTCATCAGCGAATAGGCCTCCTTGTACCAACGACTGCCCGGGTAATTGTAGCCTAGCACCGCCGCATTGTCCTTGGCCTCCTTGGTCAAGCCGAGCGCCAGATCGCATTCGACCAGCCGCTCCAGCGCTTCCGGTACATGCGTCGTGGTCTGGTAATTGTCGATGACCCGCTTGAAGCGGTTCATCGCCGCCAGATACTCCTGCCGGTTCAGGTAATAGCGACCGATCTCCATTTCTTTGCCGGCCAGATGATCGCGCGTGAAATCGAGCTTCAGCTTGGCATCGCGGGCATATTTACTGTCGGGGAAGCGGCGGACCACGTCGTCGAGCGCGCGCAGCGCTAGCTCGGTCGTCCGCTGGTCGCGGCCGACATCGACGATCTGCATGTAGTAGCAGATCGCCTTCAGATAATAAGCATAGGCGATGTCGCGATGGCCCGGATGCAGCTGAATGAAGCGATCAGCGGCAATGATCGCCTGGTCGTAGTTGCCGGCTTCATACTGCGAATACACCGCCATCAGCTGGCTCTTGGTGGCCCAGACCGAATAGGGGTGCTGGCTCTCAACCTGCTCGAAGGTCTTGGCCGCCTCGGAGTAGCGCTCGTCGACGACCGCGTCCATCGCCTTGTTGTAGAGGTCGTCGACCGGCTTTTCGATGTAGACTTCGTTTTTCGAATTTCCGCAGCCGACAAGCGCGATCAACAGCACGGCGGCGCCCACCCGCGACGGTGAAAACAACTGGCGCATTGTTGGTCCGACCCCCAGAACCATTCCCTGGCCGGGTTATAACACGGATTGCGCGGTCGCCTGCAAACGGGCGAGCGCCGCCGCTGCTCAGGCGCGAGCGATCCGGCGGATGTCGGGCTTCGCGATTGCGCCGAGCGGAGCGGGCGCGGCGAGCGTCGTGGCGCACCAAGCGTCACGATCGACGAACAGCGCAGCGAGCAGCTGCCGGGTCAAGGCATGACCCGAACGCACGCCACGGAAATGACCGATGATCGGGCCGCCGGCGAGGTACAGATCACCGATCGCGTCAAGCAGCTTGTGGCGGACGAACTCGTCGGCGTACCGCAACCCGCCGTGGTTCAGAACCCGGCTGCCGCTAACGACGACGACGTTGTCGAGCGAGCCGCCGCGCCCGAGGCCCGCCGCCTGCAGCCGCGGCAGATCGTCGAGCAGCCCGAAGGTGCGCGCCGGGGCGAGCTCTGTCCTGAACGTCTCGGTATCCGGAGTAACCGCCATGTCCTGCCGATTGATCAGCGGGTTGGCGAAATCGATCTCGAAGCTCAGCGAGAAGCCATGATCGGGCAGCAACGCGGCCGAAGCCTCGCCGTCGCTGACCGCTACCGATTTGAGGATCTTGATCGCCCGCCGCGGTTCGTCCTGAGCGACCGTGCCGGCGCGTTCGATCAGGTGCAAGAACGGCGCCGCGCTACCGTCCATGATCGGTACTTCTGGGCCATCGAGCTCGACAAACGCGTTGTCGATCGCGCTACCGGCAAGGGCCGCCATCAAATGCTCGATCGTGCTGACGCAGATGCCTTCGCCATTCGACAAGACCGTCGAAAGCGATGACTCGATCGTGCTGTCCCAGCGGGCGCGGATTTCGGCGCCGGCTTCGAACCGGCGGAAGACGATGCCGGTATCCGGCGCTGCCGGCCGCATCGTCATGACCACCTTTTGGCCGCAATGCAGCCCCACCCCTTGGCAGCCGATCGCGGACCTCAAGGTCCTCTGTTGCGCAATCTCCATGTCCCCCAACATGTGATTCCGTACCAAAATGAAACGCTCCTGGTGCGCAACCTAATGCGACCGCCGAATCGGCACAAATCACTCTTTGTTACCGATTGTTGCATGTTCGCCGCATTCCAGGCCACCACATATTGTGGCAGCCCCCGCCCGGCCCCTTCAGCCGGCGAATTCGTTGCTTTGGATAGAAGCAATCCGAGGCGCGGCGCTGCGCGGCCGCTCAGTTTGCCTGGCGGCGCAGAAACGCGGGGATATCGAGCAGATCGTCTTCCTTGCTCGCGCCTGGCCGTTCCTCGGGTTCCAGCGGCGTGAGCCGCGGCGGGACGGAGCGAGCGGCTGCCGGCGCAGGCTGCGGCTGCGGTGCCCGCTCGGGCGGGGGAGCCGCGGCCGGCCGGGCTCGGCCGACCCCGGTCACACGCTCAATCAGGCTCGGCACCCGGCCTCTGGCGCGGGGTGGCGGCGCGTCCGGGGCGGGCGGCACCGCGGGTTGGGCGATCGGGACAGGGCGGGCGGGTGTGGCCTCGACCGGGCGCGGTGCGACAAAGGCACCGCTGCGAAGCGCCGCGGTTTCGGCGGCCATGGCGGCGGTCGGGATCGGCTCGGACGTGCTCTCGGGGCGGGGCTCGCTGCGCGCCGGCTCGGTTTTCGGCGCTGCCGCGTTCTGTGTCAGAATCGGCTGAGTGTAGCCCGTGCCGGCGTCGCGCGAAGCCGCTCCCGCCAGCATCGGGCGCGCCGCCGCGACCGAGGGCGCGGCCATCTGCGCGGCCTCCGCATCGATGCCCGTGGCGACGACCGAAATCCGCATCCGGCCGGCGAGCTTCTCGTCAAAAGTGGAGCCGAAAATGATGTTGGCATCGGGATCGACCTCTTCGCGGATCCTATTGGCCGCCTCATCGACCTCAAATAGCGTCATGTCGGTGCTGCCGGTGATGTTGATCAGGACGCCGCGGGCGCCCTTCATCGACACATCTTCAAGCAGCGGGTTCGATATCGCGGCTTCGGCGGCGTCGATGGCGCGGCGCTCGCCCTCGGCCTCACCGGTGCCCATCATCGCCTTGCCCATCTCGCTCATGACGGTGCGGATATCGGCGAAATCGAGATTGATCAGCCCGGGCATCACCATCAAATCGGTGACGCCGCGCACCCCGGAATGGAGGACGTCGTCGGCCATCTTGAAGGCATCGGCAAAGGTCGTGCGCTCGTTGGCGATGCGGAACAGGTTCTGATTCGGGATGATGATCAGCGTATCGACGAATTTCTGCAGCTCCTCGATCCCCGCCTCGGCCGTGCGCATGCGGTGGACGCCCTCGAAATGAAAAGGCTTCGTGACCACGCCGACCGTCAAGATGCCGGATTCGCGCGCGACCCGCGCGATGACCGGTGCCGCGCCGGTGCCGGTGCCGCCGCCCATCCCGGCGGTCAGGAACACCATGTTCGAGCCGTTGACCGATTCGAGGATCTCGTCGAGCGCCTCTTCGGCGGCGGCCCGCCCGACATCAGGACGCGCCCCGGCGCCGAGCCCGCGGGTGACGCCGACGCCGAGCTGGATCTTGCGCGGTGCGGCCGATTGCTGCAGCGCCTGGGCGTCGGTGTTGCAGATGACGAATTCGCAGCCGATCAGGTTCGACCGGATCATGTTGTTGACGGCATTTCCTCCGGCGCCGCCGATGCCGATGACGGTAATGCGCGGCTTAAGCTCGTGCTCGTCTTTCGGGATGCTGAGATTGATCATTCTGTCCCCCTCCGCGCCTATTGATGCTTGCTTGCCCGACCTCAGGCCTGCTCTCCCTGGCCGTGACCCCACCCCCCAGCAAGGTCAGAACCGATATTAGCGGCATTGCTACCAGGGAGGTACCCGCCGCGCGATAAAAATGACACGACCTTCAAAGATTTTCGCGCAGCCATTGGCTAACTCGGCCGAAAATCCCGCCGGCGGGGAGCCGCGCCGGATGCGGCGATTCGGCGCGTTCGGACATCGCGAACAGCAGCAGCCCGGCGGCGGCCGAAAAGGCCGGGCCATGCGTCGATTCGGCGAGCCCCTTGATCCGTGCCGGCCGGCCGATTCGAACCTGCTTGTCGAGAATGAGGCCGGCGAGCTCGCGCACCCCATGCAGCTGGCAAGCGCCACCGGTCAACACCACCCGGCGGCCGGCGATCTTATCGAAGCCGCTCGCCTCGAGCCGGTTGCGCACCATCTCGAACGTCTCTTCGACGCGCGGGGCGATGATGCTGACCAGCAGAGATTTCGGCACATGGTTGACATGACCGTCGTCTTCCTCGCCGATCTGCGGCACCGCGATCGTCTCGCGCTCGTCGAGGGTCGAGGCAATCGCCCCGCCGAATAACGCCTTGAGGCGTTCGGCATGCGCCAAAGGGGTCGACAGGCCGCGGGCGATATCGTTGGTCACATGGCTGCCACCGACCGGCACCGTATCGGCGAACACCAGATTGCCGTCGAAAAAGACACCGATCGTCGTCGTGCCGCCACCCATGTCGATGACGGTGACGCCGAGCTCCATCTCATCCTCGACAAGGCAGGCTAGGCCAGCGGCATACGGGCTGACGACCAGCGCTTCGACTTCGAGATGGGAGCGCCCAATCGCGGCGGTGTGGTTGCGCACATTGGCCGCGGCGGCCGTCACGATGTGCATGTTGACGCCGAGCCGCTCACCGGCCATGCCGCGCGGGTCGCGGATGCCGCGGCTCTCGTCGATCGAGAAGCCGACCGGGATCGAGTGGATCACCTGACGGTCGTCCGATCCGCGCATCCGATAGCCGCGCTCCAGCACCTGGCGCATGTCGGCATCGCTGATCTCGTGCCGCGCCACGTCGATCTCGGCCTTGACGATGCGCGATCCGGCGAAGCCGCCGGAAAGGGTTACGACGACCCGTTCGATCGTCACGCCGGCCATTTCCTCGGCGGCATGGACGGCGCTGCGGATCGAGTGCCCGACCGCTTCGAGGTCGACGATTGCGCCGCCGCGGACGCCGCGGGCGATCTGATGGCCGATGCCGAGGATGCGCGGTGCCGCCTCGACCCGCGCGATGAAGCAGCACACCTTGGTCGAGCCGATGTCGAGCGCGGTGATCAAGCTGCCGCGCGGCCGCACCGGCGCGACGCGCGCCGCCGCCGGGTGGCCGTTGAGGGCGGCGGAAGAACGCGCGCTCATGCCGCTTTTCCCCCCAAATGCGGCTTCTTCACCGGCGGCGTTTCGCGGGTCGGCGCGCCGTTGACTCGCAACACCAAGCGGTCCGGCAGCCGTAGATCCACGGTCTGCACGTCGCGCTTCAGAAGGGCATTGACCCGCTCCAGCTTGGCGAGCCGGCTCCAAGCAGTCTCGGCACCCTCCTCGGGGAGCAGGACGTCGATGACGTCGTCGATGCGTAAATTCCAGCGGCGGCCGCCGACCCGCACCGCCGCTGTGACCCGCGAAGCAAGCTCGGGTTCGCTCCCGAGCATCGCGATCAGCGCGGCGGCGCTCGCCGCGGCATCGTCGCCCACCACAATCGGCAGCCGGGCGAAGCGGCTGAGATCGTCGACCGCGATGACCGCGCCTTCTTGGTCGACCAGCTGCTGTATCCCGCCATGCTGCCAGACCGCCAACGGCCGGCGCTCGACCAGCCGGACAAAGAGCGTCCCAGGCAGACGGCGCTCGATTGTCGCGGAGCGCACCCACGGCAAGGCTTCGAGCTGCTGCTTCGCGCGATGCGGGCTGACCGACAGGATCGGAGTGCCGCGTGCCGCGGATAGCGCCGCCATGACTGTCGCCGTGTCGGTCGTCTCGCGGCCTTCGACCTCGATATTCGAGACGACGAGACCGAAGGCAGCCGTAGTGCCGACGATCCGATCGACGGCCTGCGCGAGGGCGGCTTGCCCCACAGGCGTGCGGCTCATCGCGATCGCGCCATAGCAGCCGACGACCGCGACCACCAATAGGAACCATAAAGCGGCATGGCGGACCCGGCGCGGCAGCCGCCGCCGCCGCGCCCTGGCTGGCGGCGGTTTCCGCTTTCTCGCAACTTGCTTCATCCGGTGCTGGCGGCAGTCAGCTCGCCCTCCGCGATCGGCGCGGTACCCGGGAACGGTTGGCCGATGCGGCGGATCTCCCATTCGAGCCGCACGCCGAAGCGCTCGTAGACGCGGCGTCGCACCTCCTCGCCGAGCCCCTCGATATCGGCGGCGGTCGCGTTGCCGGTGTTGATCAGGAAATTGGTGTGCTTTTCCGACACCATCGCGCCGCCGCGGGTCAGACCGCGGCAGCCGGCCTCATCGATCAGCCGCCACGCCTGATGCCCCGGCGGGTTGGCGAAGGTCGAGCCGCCGGTGCGCGCCCGGATCGGCTGCGAGGCCTCACGAGCGGCGCGGATGTCGGTCATCCGCCGGCCGATCTCGGCCGGATCGCCAGCGGTGCCCTTAAACCGCGCCCGAACGAAAATCCAGTCCGCGGCGATTTCGCTATGGCGATAGGATAGCCGCATGTCGGCGGAGGTTACGGTGTGGGGCTCGCCGCGGCGATCGAGCGCATCGGCGGAAATCAGCACATCCTTGAACTCGCTTCCATACGCGCCGGCATTGGTGCGGAAGCCACCGCCGACCGTGCCGGGAATGCCGGATAGGAATTCCAGCCCGGCGACGCCGGCCTCGGCGGCGGTCAGCGCGACATTGAGATCGAGCGCGCCGGCGCCGGTCTCGACCCGCTCGCCGTCGGGTCGAATATCGACGAAACCGCGTCCGAGACGGATCGTGACGCCGCGGATGCCGCCGTCACGCACCAGCAGGTTCGAGCCGACCCCGATCACGGTGACCGGCACGTCCGATGGCAGGGCGGCGAGGAAGCCGGCGAGGTCATCGAGATCGGCCGGGCGGAATAAGGCCTCCGCCGGCCCTCCGACGCGAAACCAGGTCATCGGGCCGATCGGCGCGTTCGCGGTGAGCCGGCCGCGCACCCGCGGCAATCGCCGGATGAGGCCGTCCCTGCTATCGTTTGGCGGGGTCATGCGACGCGACTCTGTCCGTCGAGCTGCGCCAATTCCGCTGGTAGGCTGTTTGCCCAATTGGTGATCGAGCCCGCCCCGAGGCACACCACCATGTCGCCGGGCTGGACGAGTTCGCGGATCGCCGGGGCAAGTTCGGCGGGGCCGGCAAGGGCGCGAGAATTGCGGTGGCCGTGCGCGCTGAGACCGGCGACCAGCGCGTCGCGGTCCACTCCCGGGATCGGCGCCTCACCGGCCGGATAGACATCGGCGACCAGCACCACATCGGAGTCGTTGAAGCAGGTGCAGAACCCATCGAACAAATCGTGGAGGCGCGTATAGCGATGCGGCTGCACCACTGCGATGACCCGCCCCGTGACGATGGCCCGCGCGGCTTTCAGCACCGCCGCGATCTCGACCGGGTGATGGCCGTAATCGTCGATCACCGCAACGCCGTTCCATTCGCCAGTTTTGGTAAAGCGGCGCCGCACACCGCGCAAATTGCGCAGCGTGTCGCGCACGATTTCGTCGGTGAGGCCCAGTTCCTCGGCGACGGCGATCGCCGCCAGCGAATTCTGCACATTGTGCTCGCCGAACATCGGCAGCAGCAGATCCGGGATCGTTCGCTCCGCGCCGCTCGTCCGCTCGGTGATCACCGCATCGAAATGGCTGCCGTCCCCGCCGAGGCGGATATTGGCGGCGCGGATATCAGCTTGCGGACTGAGGCCATAGGTCAGGATGCGCCGGTCGGTCAATTTGGCGACCATGCCCTGCACAACCGGATGATCGATGCACAACACCGCGAAGCCGTAGAACGGGATGCTGCCAACAAAAGTGTCGAAAGCCTGCTGCAAGGCGGCGAAATCGCCGTAGAAGTCGAGGTGCTCGGGATCGATGTTGGTGACCACCGCCGCGGTCGCCGGTAGCCGTGTGAAGGTGCCGTCGCTCTCGTCGGCCTCGACGACCATCCAATCGCCGGCACCGAGCCGCGTGTTGGTGCCGTAGGCGTTGATGATTCCGCCGTTGATCACGGTCGGATCGAGCCCGCCGGTTTCCAGGAGGGCGCCGATGATCGAGGTTGTCGTCGTCTTGCCGTGCGTGCCGGCGATCGCGATCGACCATTTGAGCCGCATCAGCTCGGCCAGCATCTCGGCCCGCCGCACCACCGGCAAGCGGCGCGCGCGCGCCGCGACGATTTCGGGATTGTCGGGCTTGACCGCGGAGGAGACGACGATGACCTCGGCAGAAGCGAGATTTTCCGCGCGGTGGCCGATCGCGACGCGAATGCCGAGCCCGGCGAGCCGCCGCGTATTGGCGCTCTCGGCGAGGTCGCTGCCCTGCACGCTATAGCCGAGATTATGCAGCACCTCGGCGATGCCGCTCATGCCGATGCCGCCGATCCCGATGAAATGGAGGGGGCCGATCGATCCGGGCAGCGATCTCATGCCGCGCGCCTCTTCTTGACGCCGTTTATTTCCGGGGCCAGCGAGTATGCCAACGCGGCCAGCCTCTCGGCGGCGTCATCGCGGCCGAACCGGCGCGCCTGGGCGGCGGCCTGGCTGAGGCGCGGGCCGTCGCGCAGGAATTCTGCGAGGCGTTCGGACAATAGCGCCGGAGTCAGCGCCGATTGCGGGATGGCCCAGCCGGCGCCGGCTTCGGTAAAGGCCCGGGAATTAGCGGCCTGGTGATCGTCGGTCGCGTGCGGGTACGGCACGAGCAGCGCCGGCCGTCCGGTCACTGCCAATTCGGCGACGGTCGAGGCACCGGAGCGGCAGATGACCAGATGGGCCCGCGCGAGCCGGGCCGGCACATCGTTGAAGAAGGTTTCGACTTCGGCGGTGACGCCATTGGCTTGCAGATCGGCGGTCACCCGGTCGCGATCCTCGGGTCGCGCCTGCTGGCTGACCCGCAAGGCGCCGCGCAACTCCGACGGCAGAGCCGCCAGTGCCGATGGCACGACATCGGAGAAGATCCGCGCCCCCTGGCTGCCACCGAGGATCAGCAGCTCGATCGGCGATCCCGGCATGGGTGGGACATAGGCCATTTCCGCGACGGCGAGGATCGCAGGGCGCACCGGGTTACCAATATGAACCGCGCGGCTCCGATCGCCGGGGCGCAGGCCGATGGTTTCGGCGAAGCCAGTCGCGATCTTTCCGACGCGCGGCGCCAGCAGGCGGTTGGCGCGGCCGAGCACCGCGTTCTGCTCGTGGATCATCGTCGGCACGCCGAGCCGGGTTGCCGCGAGCATCGTCGGCACCGAGGTGTAGCCGCCAAACCCGACCACCACGTCCGGAGCCAGATGGCGCAACAGCCGCCGCGCCTGCACGATTCCGAGCGCCATTTCGGCGACTCCACAGGCGACGCGGAGCGGGCCGCCGCCGAACCTGCCGGCACGCACCTGGCAAACCGCAACCCCTGGGACCTTTTCGGTGAAGGCGTCGGCGCGCCGGTCGGTCGCCAGATGCACCATGCCGCCCAGGCGCACCAGCTCGCGCGCCAGCGCCTCCGCCGGGAACAGGTGCCCGCCGGTGCCACCGGCCGCCAGGACGAAGATCGGACCGGGGACCGCGCTCACAGCTCACTTCCGCCGAGCCGGCGCCGCGTCAGGGCCAGCATCATCCCCATGCCAAGGGCCAGGGCCAGCATCGAAGAGCCGCCATAGGACAGAAACGGCAAGGTCATGCCCTTGGTGGGAATCAGGTGCAGGCTCGACGCCATGTTGATCACCGCCTGCAGCCCGAACTGGATCAACAGTCCGGTCGCGGAGAGCAGCACGAACAAATTGCCCTCCTGCAGCAGACGCGAAAAACCGCGCAGCACGATGAACGCGAAGACGCCGACGATCAGGACGCATACGACGAGCCCGAATTCCTCGCCGGCGACGGCGAAGACGAAATCGGCGTGCGCATCCGGCAACACATCCTTGACCGTTCCTTCGCCCGGCCCGCGGCCCCACAGCCCGCCATTGGCAAACGCTTCGATCGAGCGATTGACCTGATAGCTGTCGCCCGCGGCCGGATCGAGGAAGCGGTTGATCCGGCTCGTCACATGCGGCAGCCACAGATAGGCACCGACCCCCCCGCCTACCCCCACCAACGTGCCGACAGCGACCCAGTAGAGCCGCAGGCCGGCCATGAAGAATTGCGCGAACCACACCACCGCCACGACCACCGCCATGCCGAGATCAGGCTGCTTGACGAGCATCAGCGCCAGCAAGACGAACAGTGCGATCGAGATCAGATTGCCGGGAAATCGGGCTCTTTGCTTCTGCTCGGCGAACAGCCAGGCGGCGACGATCGTGAAGGTCGGCTTGACGAACTCGGAAGGCTGAAGCGACAGGCCGGGCAGGTTGATCCAGCGCCGCGCCCCCTTGATCTCGGCGCCGATCGCAAAGGTCAGCGCGACCCCGACGATCGCGGCCACAAATCCGACGATCGCGACGCGCCGGACCATCCGCGGCGGCAACAACGACACGCCCAGCATGATCGCCAGCGCCAGCGGCACCATGACCAGGTGGCGCTCCGCGAAATGCAATGGGGCATAGCCAAGCCGTTCGGCAACGGCGGGGCTCGCCGCCATGCTCATGACCGTGCCGAAGCCGATCAGCAATGCCAGGGCGCCGAGGCTCCACCGGTCGACCGTCCACCACCAGCGCGCCACCGGGCTCTGGTCGATGCGCGCGAACATCATCGGGAAGGCGCCTCGCGCAATTCCTCGACGAGGCTGCGGAAGGTATCGCCGCGCTCCTCGAAATTCTTGAACTGGTCATAGGAGGCGCAGGCCGGCGACAGCAGCACCACCGCGCCCGGCACGCCGTCATGACGCGCCTCCGCCGATGCCGCGGCGACAGCGGTCGCCAGATCGCCGCAACGAGTGAAAGGAACCGAACCATCAAGCGTCGCCGCAAACTCCTCGGTCGCGCGTCCGATCAGGAACGTGTGCCGCAGGCGTCCGAAATGGGGCGTGAGCGGCGCAATCCCACCTGCCTTGGGCAACCCGCCGGCAATCCAGTAGATCGCGGGGTAACACAGGAGCGCCTTCTCGGTGGCATCCGCATTGGTAGCCTTGGAATCGTTGATATAGCGTATACCGTCGATCGTATCTACCAGTTCTTGTCGGTGCGCCAGTCCGGGGAACGAGCAGATCGCGGCCGTCACGGCGGCTGTGTCAACGCCGCTAGCGCGTGCGGCAGCGTAGGCGGCGGCGGCGTTCTGCCAGTTGTGCGCGCCGGGCAGCCGTTCGGCCAGCCCGAGGTCGAGCACCCGCACGGGCTTCGGGCCCATCGCGTCGACAAGCCAGCCTTGATCGACGTAAACCCCGGCCGAAACCGGCTCCAGGACCGAGATCGGCACGACCCGCGCCGGGCCGGTGCGGCGCAACTCGTCGGAGAGATCGCGGCAGATCGCGTCATCGACGCCGACGATGGCCACGGCCGCCTTGTTCTGGCGCGCGAAGATATGCCGCTTGGCGGCGACATATCCCTCCATCGTGCCATGGCGGTCAAGATGATCGGGGGTGATGTTGAGCAGCACCGCGATGTCGAAGGCGAGGGTGGAGATCAGCTCGAGCTGGAACGAACTGGCCTCGATGACGTAGCTGCCGTCGCGGCCGAGCGGCGCCAGGGACAGGGCCGGTGTGCCGAGGTTGCCGCCAACCGCGATCCGCCGGCCGGCGGCGGCGAGAATGTGGCCGATCAGCGCGGTCGTCGTCGATTTGCCGTTGGTGCCGGTGATGCCGATATAGCGCGCCTCCGGCTGCGCCAGGCCCAACAATTCAAGGTCGCCGATGATCGCCGCGCCGGCCTCGCGTGCCCGGGTCACCGCCGGATGCGGCTCGGGGAAGCTGTGCGGGATGCCGGGCGACAGCACCAGCGCGGCGATATCGCGCCAGTCAGCGGTCGCGAGATCGCGGATCGGCAGCTCGGCTGCGAGCGCCTCGCGGACTTTCGGATTGTCGTCCCACGCCAGAATTTCGGCGCCGCCGGCGGCAAGCGCCTTTGCCGCCGCCCGCCCCGATTTGGCGAGCCCCAGCACGCCCACCGGCCGACCCTGGAAATCGTCGACCACGATCATGTTTCCCTACCGCATCTTACCTACCGTAGTTTCAACGTCGCCAGCCCTGCGATCGCCAGTATCGCGGCGATGATCCAGAAGCGAATGACGATCTGCGCCTCCTCCCAGCCCTTCTGCTCGAAGTGGTGATGGAGCGGAGCCATGCGAAAGACGCGGCGGCCAGTCAGCTTGTAGCTGACGACCTGAACAATCACCGACACCGCCTCTAACACAAACAGGCCGCCGATGATCGCCAGCACCAGCTCGTGTTTGGTGATGACCGCGATCGTGCCCAGTGCGGCGCCGATCGACAATGAACCGGTGTCGCCCATGAAGACGCTGGCGGGCGGTGCATTGAACCACAGAAATCCGAGCCCCGCCCCGACCATCGCGCCGCAAAATACGGTCAGCTCGTCGGCCCCTGGGACGTGATGCAGCTGCAGGTAATTGGCAAAATCCGCCCGCCCGACGACATACGCAATAAAAGCGAAAGACGCGATCGCGATCAACGCGGGCCCGATCGCCAGCCCGTCGAGCCCATCTGTCAAATTGACCGCATTGGACGCACCGGCGATGACGAGCACGCCGAACAGCAGAAAGAACCAGCCGACATCGAGCACCACGTTTTTCACGAACGGGATTGCGATCGTGTTCGCGATCGGTGGGCGCATCAGGAAGGCAAGCGCGATGCAGGCGCCCACCGCCATCAGGATTTCGAGCAACAGCTTGACCCGCCCGGGCACCCCGTGATGCGAGCGCCGCGTCAGTTTGCGGTAGTCATCGAGAAACCCGATCAGCCCGAAGCTGACGGTCATCCAGATGACGATCCAGACATACGGGTTGGAGAGGTCGCCCCACAGCAGGATCGAGATGGTCAGCGCCAGCAGGATCAGGAACCCGCCCATCGTCGGGGTTCCCTTCTTGCGGACGAGATGCCCTTGCGGTCCGTCGGTACGGATCGGCTGACCTTCGCCCTGCATCGATCGGAGCCAGGCGATGACGCTGGTACCGAAGACGAGGCTGATCAGCAGCGAGGTGAAGAACGCTCCGCCCGCCCGGAAGGTGATGTAGCGGAACAGGTTCAGCGCATGAAACTGTTCGGCAAGCGGCGCCAGCAGGAGGTAGAGCATATTGTTATGTTTCGCCCCCGGCCGCTGTCATGCACCACCCCCCGCCGCGATCGCGTCGCTGGCCACCAGGACGTCATCGAACGGCAATACCTTGTCGCCGACAATTTGGCCGGTTTCATGGCCCTTCCCGGCGATGACGAGAATATCGCCGCGGCGCAATTGAGCAACCGCAGCGCCAATAGCCTCGCGGCGCTCGCCGATTTCGATCGCGTGCGGCGCCGCAGCGATGATCGCGCGGCGAATCTCGTCCGGCGGCTCGCTGCGCGGGTTGTCGTCAGTGACATACACCAGATCGGCGAGTTCGCTCGCCACTTGGCCCATCAACGGGCGCTTGCCGCGGTCGCGGTCGCCGCCGGCACCGAACACGATGGCGAGCCGGCTTTCGGTATGTGGCCGCAGCGCGGCCAGCACGGTCGCCAGCGCATCCGGGGTATGGGCATAGTCGACGAACACGGCGGCTCCGGTCGCCGTCTCGCCGACCCGCTGCAGCCGGCCCGGAACGCCGGTCAGATGACCCAAGGTCCGAGCAGCTTCGTCGACCGGTGTTCCGGTTGAGATGACGAGGCCGAGCGCTGCCAGCACGTTCATCGCCTGGAACTCGCCGACCAGCGGCAGGTCAATGTCGCGGCGTTGGCCGGAGAGAGAGAGGCGGAGGCGCTGCCCGGCGTGATACGGGGCTCGCTCGAGGACACGGAGTTCTGCGCCGGAAGCGCTGCCATAACCGATTACCGGGTGCCCGCGCGCCCGGCACAGCGCCGCGAGGCCGGCGAATTCCATACTGTCGGCGTTGAGGATCGCCGCGCCGCCGACCCTCAGCAGATCGCTGAACAGGCGCTGTTTCGCGGCCCGATACGAGACCATGTCGCCGTGGTAGTCGAGATGGTCGCGGGTCAGGTTGGTGAACGCCGCCGCGGCGACCGAGACGCCATCCAGGCGGAACTGCGCCAGACCATGGCTCGACGCCTCGATCGCGGCGTGCTCGACGCCCTGCGCAGCCAATTCGGCGAGATCGCGATGCAACGCGACCGGGTCGGGCGTGGTCAGCGCGCCGGGGCGACGCCCCGCGGGCGACACCAGACCAAGCGTCCCAAGACTGGCCGCGGGATAGCCCAGATGGACCCAGATCTCGCGCGTGAAATGTGCCGCCGAGGTCTTGCCATTGGTGCCGGTCACGGCGGCGATCGTGCGCGGCTGCCGGGCATAGAAGCGCGCCGCGAGAAGCGCGAGGCGGCGCTGCGGGTTCGGATCGGCGATGACCGCGACCCGTCGACGTGCGTCGGGGTCGAGCGCCAGCGCATCGGCATCGTCGGTCAGGATTGCCGCCGCACCCTTCCTGACGGCATCGGCGGCGAAAGCGCGCCCATCCCGCTGCGTCCCGCGCAATGCGGCGAACAGAAAACCCGGCCTGACCTGACGTGAATCGGCGGTGATCCCAACGATCTCGGGATCGGCGGGCGGCGGCCCTCGGGAGACCGGCGGACCAGAGCTCGTCAGCTCAGTAAGATTCAATCCGCTTTCCTTGCAGGCTTTCTATCGTCAACGCCTGGGTGACCGCGGAAGATGCCTCGTCGACCGGCGCGACGCCCAATATCGGCGCGATCCGCTGGATGATGCGGCTCGTCGCCGGCGCCACCGTCCACCCGGCGGTCGCATACCCGAAGCTCTGCTTGGTGCCGTGCGGCTCGTCGACCAGCGCCAGGATCGCGTAGCGCGGATCATGCATCGGAAACGCGCCGATGAAAGAGGATAACAGTTTCTTTTCGAGATAACGGCCGCCGGAATTCTTTTCCGCGGTGCCGGTCTTGCCGCCGACCACGTAACCCGGCGCCGCGGCCTGCTTGGCGGTGCCGAACTCGACGACCAGGCGCATCAGCTTGCGCATCTGCTCCGAGGTCTTGGGCGACATCACCTGCTCGCCCGGCGGGACGGCGCCGGAGGGCAGCTTGCGCAAGGTCGGCGGATGCAGCACGCCGCCATTGACGATCGCCGACACGGCGGTGATCACATGCAGCGGCGTGACCGCGATACCGTGGCCATAGGCGATTGTCATGACATTGACCGGGCGCCACACCGCCGGGTAGTGCGGCTTGGCCACCTCGTCGATCTCGACCGGCACCGGCTGCAGCAATCCGAGCCGGGCGAGAAACCCGCGCTGCCGCTCGGCACCGGCATCGACGGCCATCTTCGCCGAGCCGATATTCGAGGAATACATGAAGATCTCGGGCACGCTCAGCCAGCGATGCTTGCCGTGATAATCCTCGATCGTGAAGCGGCCGATCTGGATCGGATGGCTCGCATCGTAGCCCTTGGTCAGCGAGGTGACGCCAGAGTCGAGCGCCATCGCGGTATTAAAGATCTTGAAGACTGAGCCCATCTCGTAATCGCCGAGCGTGATCTTGTTGAAGATCCGCTCCTTGGCGTCGGCCGGCGATTGGCTGGCATCGGTGTCGCCGGGCTTGTTGGGGTCGAAATCCGGCAGCGACACCATCGCGATGATCTCGCCGGTCCGCACATCCATGATGATCCCGGCGGCGCCCTTGGCGCTGAAATCCTGGATCACCTTGAGCAGCTCTTCGCGCAGGATAAACTGCACCCGGGCATCGAGCGACAGCTCGATCGGTTCGCGCCGGCCCTTGGCGGCGCCATCGAGCCCCCGCTCGACCCCGGCCAGCCCCTCATTGTCGATGCCGCAATAACCCACGACATGCGAGGCCAGATCGCCGTAGGGATAGAACCGGCGCTCCTCCGGCGTGAAATCGAGGCCGGGAATGCCGAGCCGGTTGACGGCGTATTGCTGGCGTGGGGTCAACGACCGCTGCAGATAGGCAAAGCTCTTGCCGGAGACCAGCCGGGCGCGGATCTCGCCCGGCGATTTGTCCGACAGCACCGAGGCTAGCTGGTAGGCCGCCTCGTCCGGGTTCTGGCCGGCGGCGATCAACGCCTTTGAATTGACGAATAGCGACGGCTTCGGGAGCATTGTCGCCAGCAGCGCGCCATTGCGATCGACGATATCGGCGCGGGCCGGTGGCGGCGGCGCGGCCGGTGGCAGACGGCCGATATGGGATTCAGCGCTGCCGCCGCTCAGCAGCACGATCTCGCTGAGGCGCAGGGCGACGACGAGAAAGACCACCGCGAACAGCGCCGCCGTCGC
>Ga0210400_10000735_pt1 | contig 34690 bp, 25 predicted proteins | sample IncBWH26MmetaG_FD_155456 | JGI IMG/M metagenome (GOLD analysis project Ga0210400, IMG submission 155456) | Forest soil microbial communities from Barre Woods Harvard Forest LTER site, Petersham, Massachusetts, United States - Inc-BW-H-26-M | ecosystem: Environmental > Terrestrial > Soil >... | reverse complement strand
TGGAGAAGGAGGATTTCCCTTCGAACTTCTGCAAGTGGACGAATGCTTTCTGGAAAGTTTCCTGGACAATGTCTTCGGCATCTTCCCGAACTCGTGTGTAACGGAACGCGAGTGCAAAAATCCTTCGTTGGTGACGCTTGGCGAGACTTTCAAAACCCAGTTCATCTCCTTTCTTGGCGGCGGCCACGAGTTCTTCGTCCGCAGCGGCATCACAGGAGGAAGCAACGGCTCGTTTGCCAATCTCGTTTCGAAGTTGACCCAGCATGATGCTTAACCTGTCCAAGGGGCCCACGCTCTTGAACCTATGCGTTTGCCCTTGCCCAAACTAAGGGCAAACCACAGTCCAAATCCTGGATTGCGTAAGTCGTTGATTTTTGGTGGAACATCGGCTTTGGAAGTCGAAGAAGTCGGAAAAGTCGAAAATGTACAATCGACTGACATTCGAATTTGCTGTCAAAGTCAGGAAATCAACCATTCGCGAATTGCAAGCTAGTCGGAGAGAGCGGTAGTGTGCTAATTCCGTGTTGCTGTGCCGGGCCACAACACGCTTTTAGCCCACTACCGGAGAGAGCTGCTTGTTCAGTTGGGTCACAAAACCTACGAGCCGGCTAGGGTGAAAGCTGAAGAACGAGGTTAGACTTGCCCAAAACAGGCGAGGCATTTTTCACCCGCTTAGGTAATGATAAGCGACAACAAATTTTGTATCTTCTTGCACACCTACCGAGTATGATGCCTCAACCCTTGCGGTTGAAGGAAGAAAGAGTACCGTAATCCTCCCTTTTTAAGCCGGCCGCGCATCGCAATCTCCACAAGCGGCCATTAGGCCATAAGTAGAAATTAAGGGCGTATTAACGAGCTTACGCCCTGTCCTTGTTAAAGCAGGTTCTTCGGGTCTGCCTATTTGAGCAGAGCCACGGCCATTGTCGTTGGGGCCGATGTAGCCGAACACACCTGGAGTTTTGAAGAGCAGGTCCAGCAAGTTTGCAGTTAGCGAGTTGGTTTTCGGCCCGCGCCCTGGTGTTAGAGCGCACGCGGCATTCGTTGCTGCACAGGCTAAAAGCATGGTGATTTCAAATCAGCGGCACATGCCGCAAAGAGGTGACTTGTGAAACTCAGCACAAACGGATTCGCGTTCGGAATTTTCATCTCATTACTGGCAACGGCAGTTGGCAGTCTTTCGGCCGAAGGTCAGGTCGTGGCCACATGGTTCCGTGTTGCTCGTAAGCGCCTCTTGCGCGCGGCCGTTTGCTTGGCGAGCTTAGCGGCAATTCTTGCCGTTGGCGCTTGCGACGTTGCTGCTCAATCTGCCGGAAATGTTTCGGCTTGGGGATGGAACCCCTACGGCCAATTGGGCAATGGCGCGACGGGTATGGGCACTAATACGGCCAATACCGACACGCCTGGCCCGGTAAGCAATTTATTGGGCGTAGTGTCCGTCGCTGGTGGTTTTCACCATGCCCTCGCGCTGAAGGGCGATGGGACGGTCTGGGCCTGGGGGAATAACGGCTATGGCCAATTGGGCAACGGCACGATCGCCGACAACAACACGCCCGTCCAGGTAAGCAATCTCTCAGGCGTGGTGGCCATTGCCGCAGGAGAGTTCCACAGTCTGGCGCTGAAGAGCGACGGGACGGTTTGGGCCTGGGGGTACAACAATCAAGGCCAATTGGGCAATGCCAACGGCGATAGCAACATGCCCGTCCAAGTAAGCAATCTATCAAACGTGTTGGCCATCGTGGCGGGGAAATACCACAGTTTGGCGGTGAAGGGAGACGGGACAGTGTGGGCCTGGGGGAATAACAGTTATGGGCAATTGGGCAACGGCACGGCCACGAATAGCAGCATCCCGGTCCAGGTGAGCAACCTCTCGAACGTAGTGGCTATCGCCGCGGGAGAGTACCACAGCCTGGCGCTGCAAAGTGGCGGGACATTGTTGGCCTGGGGGTATAACGGTTATGGCCAATTGGGCAACGGCACGGCCACGAACAGCAACACGCCCGTCCAAGTAAGCAACTCCTCGAGCGGAGTGATAGTGGCTATCGCCGGGGCTTACGACCACAGCCTGGCGCTGCAGAGCACCGGTTCGGTGTGGGCCTGGGGGTACAACAATGAAGGCGAGCTTGGCAACGGCATGAACGCCAACAGCAACACACCCGTCCAAGTAAGCAATCTCTCTGGCGTGGCATCCATCGCCGGGGGAGGGTACCACAGTCTGGCGCTGAAGAACGACGGGACGGCGTGGGTCTGGGGAGACAACGAAAAAGGCGAGTTGGGTGACGGTACGAACACTAATAGAAACACGGCGGTCCAGGTGAGTAAGCTCTCGGTCGTAGGGGCTATTTCCGGGGGAAGTTACTTCAGCCTGGCGTTGGCCGTGGCGGACGGTGATTCCCAATATTCCCAACTGAATGGTGGTAACGCGCTTGCAGGCAACCAGACAGTGAATGGCAACGTGACCGCAACCAACTTTGTGGGCAATGGCTCCGGCCTAACGGGAGTGACAGCCGCAGACACGCCGTCCCTTGGGGGGATCCCTGCGGGAAACTACGCCCGTGTGGACGTCGGCAACAACTTCTTCGGCAGCCAGACGGTTGGCGGGAATATGAAGGTGAATGGAAGTGTGACAGCAGGAAGCTTCGTGGGTGATGGCTCCAGCCTCTCAAATATTCAAGGAACACCTGGTCCCCAGGGCTCACAGGGGCCTACAGGAGCGGTCGGGCCGACAGGTCCAACGGGATCTATTGGCCCCATCGGACCACAAGGTCTAATTGGGATGAGCGGCGCAACCGGGACGACAGGAGCGCCGGGGCAGGGCTTCAACTTCATTGGTCCGTGGCAGTCGAGCACGGCCTATAGCAAGTATGACGTGCTGACCAACGGAGGACAGACCTACGAAGTGACTACTGGCTTCACGTCCACGGGTAGCTTCGACGCGACCAATTTGAGCATAATGGCGGCGCAAGGTGCCAATGGAACCGACGGGACGAACGGTACTAACGGAGCCACGGGCACCACCGGCACGCAGGGTCCCATCGGGCCGATCGGCGCAACCGGGCCGACAGGAGCGATCGGCGCGCAAGGTCCCAAGGGTGACACTGGCGCGGCAGGTTCAACGGGGTCTATTGGACCTGTCGGACCGCAAGGTCTGATTGGATTAACCGGCGCAATCGGGGCCACAGGAGCGATCGGCGCAACAGGTCCAAGGGGATCTATTGGCCCCATCGGACTGCAGGGGCCGATCGGATTTCCAGGACTACAAGGAGCGACAGGTCCAACTGGCACATCGGGCGCGACAGGACCTCCTGGCCCCTCTGGAGGCCAACTTTGGAACACATTTGTAGCGATATTTAATTATCCGGTGACTGTTTCTACCTTCACGCCTGATACGAAGATTCAGGTGACCCGTATTCAGGTTCAACTAGGCGCCCCGCCTGCCGGCTGTACCGTGAATGGCATTTTGCGGATCACTGATGGCACACCAGCAGGAACGCATACGCTAGCAATAAACGCCGCGGCAAATGACAGCGGAGCGTTCACAATCAATTACGCTGCGGGGGTGCCGATCACCGAGGCTGTGAGCACAGGAGCACAGGGCTGCAAGGTTCCTCCGTTAGCGGCCAACGTGCAAGTGCAGTACAAGGCGCAATAGCGCAGGCTGCCCCATCGTTGCGCTGCAACGCTGGTGGAGCTTTCTTGTTGGATGTGGGTCAAAGAAAAAACCGGGCGTCCGGCGCCTGGCTTTTTGCGTCTTGAGCTGGTTGCGGGGGTCAGATTTGAACTGCTTGACGACCTTCGGCCCCGAGTCGCGCGCTTTTTGCGGGACTCGCTTAAAGAAAGACAGCCCTATTCTTCGGGCTCGTAACTCCGGTCAAGAAGAAAAAGGCCGGGCGCCTGATGCCCGGCCTGCGAATTTCCAATTGGTTGCGGGGGTCAGATTTGAACTGACGACCTTCGGGTTATGAGCCCGACGAGCTACCAGGCTGCTCCACCCCGCACATCGACTATAGCCGACGCGTGGAGTTCCGTCAAATTAGCGCATCATCCGCCCCGATACTTATCTCCAGAGGGGAAGAATGCTACCAACTGCTGTACGGCGTACCTTCGAATGGCGAGATTAGTTCGGAGTTCGAATGCACATCGGTAATTCCCGTTGTGCTCTGGTCCGGGCTCAAAACGACATCCTTGAATTCCGTTCTCCAGTCTTTTGCATGAGTGATGGGATCAATGGGAACAGACCGCACATATCCGGCACTTACGAGGTCGTCGAGCGATTGCGGGGCTGCTTCTTTATCGCGCGTGTAATTGTCGATGGCTTCTCTCATGGCCTGCAAATCTGAATGCAGCACTGTTTCGTGCGCGCGCAAAACGGCTCTCTCGTACCGGGCCACCGCAATCCCCAAGAGCACTAAGATGATGGCCATTACCACCATCAACTCGATGAGAGTAAACCCAGCCGACCTACATATGCGACGTCGGTTGCCCCGAATCATCTGTTCGTCTGATTTATTTGCAAGCATGTCAATCGATCTCTATCCGTCTTACCAATCCGCATAGCGCGTGCCATCCAGCGCCGTGGCTTGCGATTTCGAATAAACATCGAAGACGTTCTTCCCGCCCCAACTTGTCGAGTCTGGGTCGTCTTGCACGGCCCGCAGTCCCCATTCCGCGCGGCCCGACAGGGGGTCCACCGGAATCCGGCGCAGGAAGCGAATCCTCCGGTCATCTCCAGCTCCGAGTTGGACTCCCTTAACTAGCGTTTCCAGATCCGGAGGATAACCTTCGCTCCCCACCTCGACGCGGATCAAATTGCGGTCTGCCGCATCTTTGTACCTGTCGATCGCGTCCCGCATTTCGCGTAGCTCCCGCCTGAGCTCCGCCTCTTTCCGATGCAAGATACTATAACGGGCGATGGGCAGCGCCGCCGTCGACAGAACAATCAAGATGGAGCACGCCACGATGAGCTCCAGCAGCGTCGTTCCCGCCTCATCGAAGGTTTTCCGGCCGCGATAGATGCGATTTTGCGACATTGGACTCTAACTTCGATTTCTGGCTTCGGCTACGGCTGCACTTGCAGCGTCGCTTCGCTGGTTACCAGCGGAATCGGTTTCTGCTGCGAATCCTTGGCATTGACTTGCACGATCGATAGATTGGAATTTCCTGCCGCCAAAGCTTTGATCACGATTCCCATCAACGTGCCGCTACCACTCACTCCCGAGCTGTTGGGCTGCCGCGTTGCAGAAATAATTGCCTGTCCGCGTTCCTTGTCGACGCGCTGCACGATGGCGATTTCCTGCGTGCCTCCGGAGAGGAATCCTCCGTGCCGCACCTCTTCCACGCTGATCACCGCGGGGTTGTACTGCAACAGCAGCGGAATCGAAAATAGATCGTTCACATTTTCGACCACGACTCCCAGGGTCGTCATTTGTCCCGCTTTCAACACCAACGATTGCGGGTCGAAGTGCAAACGCGCCGCTGCCGCTCCTTGCTGCGCATTCGCCGTCTCCGGCGACGAAGGATTCGCGGCCGCATTCGCCGGCGCACCCGCTCCCGCTGGCGGAGTTTGGCTCGTCGGAGCACGTACTTCGGTCTCACGCCTTATTTGAATGTTCGTGTCGGTTCCGGAAAGCACTGACCGCAGATTTGCTTTCGTCCATTCCGGAATTCGGACGATACGTGGAGTGAGAACGATCAAAACCTCGTCTTCCTGAATCTCTTTCGAATTGTCGGAGAACAGGTATCGCAGGAGAGGCATTTGCGCCAGGCCAGGCCACCCGCTCAATGATTTGGTATCCGTCCTCTGAACAAGTCCCCCGAGGATGCTTGCCTCGCCCTCCCTAAGACGGATGTCGTGCTCGATTACACGCTGGCTGATAATCGGTTGCGTGATACCGCCGATCGTGGCGTCGCCAGTGTGGGAAGAAACTTCCACCTTTACCTTCATGCTGACTTCGCGGTTTGGATGCACGCGCGGGGTGATGTCGACATTTACGCCGACGTCCAGGTATTGAAACTGCGTGTTGACCAAGGGATTGACTAGGCCCGCGCCGCCTGCCGTTCCTACGCCCACGCCGGCCTGAAAGCTTCCGGTGGCAATCGGTATCTTGTCGCCGATTCGCAGTTTTGCGGTTTGTCCATCCACCGAACGAATTTCCGGGTTTTGAATGATTTTCGTCGCCGAGTCGGTGAGAATCGCATTCGCTGTGAAGCTCGGCAGCGTAACGCTGTAATCGGTCCCGTTTAGATGCCGCAGTTGATTCAGAGTAAGATTGTTCGTGGTATTGTTCGATGACGGCGTGCCGCCTGACGGGGTACTCGTGGATCCCGGCGGAATCACGGCAATGGACGCCACTGGCTTCTGTGAAGGCAAAACCCCCAAATCTCGCAAACGATCCGTGCGCGCTTCGAGCACTTCCACTTGAATAACTACTTCCGGCCGGGCCTTGTCGACGTCCTTTATCATCTTCTCTACTAGCGCGAGCTTGTCCGGCGTGTCGCGCACCACGATTGCATTTTGCGAATTGAGCTGCATTATCCGCTTCAATTCCAGCAACTGCCGGAGGCCGGTCACGATCTCCGTCAGATCTTGCGCCTGCACCGTATTCGAAAGGTAAAAAGTACGCACGAGTTGTTCTTCATAATCCAGATGCTTTTGGCGCGTGTCCTGGATCACCATGATGGTGTTTTCCGTCAGGGGCTTCCAGAATGCCTTGCTTTCGAACGACACGATCTCCAAGGCCTGCTCCAGGGTGACGTTGTTGAGTTCGACCGTAATTCGCCGGGTAGGGTAGTCCGGATCATAAATTACTGTCAGTCCGGCAAGTTTTCCGATTGTGTCGAAAATAACTTTCGAATCATTCGATGCTTTCAGATTGATGGGCGCTCGGGAAAGCGGTTTGATCTCCGGCGTCGTCGTGGCAAGCGGCTCTTCGTTTGGATCCGCCGGTGGCGCGGCTGCGGCATCCGCGGCATGATCTTTTTCCGCGAGCATCGTCACGGTCTTTTGCAGCTCCTGGTCGGCGATCGGGCTCGAGGGATCGATGACCAGGGCCCGCTGGAATTCTCCGATCGCCCCCTGCAAGTCACCTTTGTCCCGCAATTTCCTGCCCTGCTTCACATGGAATTCTCCCGCCTCGAAGCGGGCTCGCCCAAGTCCAATCTTGTAAGTGGCGTTTTCAGGGTCGGTCTTAAGGGCCTTCAGGTAATAATCGAATGCGGCGTCGTAGTCCTGGAGAGTTTCCGCTTTGTGTCCCTGATTATAGTCCGATTTCCCCTTCGGGCAGCCCGCGGCGAGTAACCCTAAGCTGGCACATAAAATCAGCATTCCATACCGGCGCATGGACTCTCCGATGTCTTGACATGGTACTGCCGCAGTCTAGCATCGGGTTAGAGGCCCAGCAAGGCGCGCGTGGTTGTCTGACCCCATTTGGATATCCTCGCCGCTAAGATTTTGTGCCACTTTTCGGTATCATGAAGTGCTGTGACCAAGCCCGCGAAAAAGACCGCGAAAAAGAGCGAAAAGAAGGACGAGCAGATAGTCGCGCAGAACCGCTCCGCCTCCTTCCACTACCACCTTCTCGAAAAACATGAGGCTGGCCTGGTCCTTCACGGCACGGAAGTGAAGGCCTTGCGCGAAGGAAAGGCGAATATTCGGGACGCTTACGTCGAGTTCAAGCCGAATGGCGCATGGCTCGTCAACGCCCATATCGCCCAATACATGCCCGGCGGCCCTTGGAACCACGAGCCGCTTGGCTCGCGCAAGCTCTTGCTCCACAAGAATGAAATTTACAAATTGGCCGCACGCACCCAGGCCAAAGGCCTGACCGTCATTCCCCTGCGTATCTACTTTCGCGGTGGCCTCGCCAAGTGCGAAATCGCCCTGGCGCAGGGAAAGAAACAGTGGGACCGCCGCCAGGACGAGCGCACCAAGGAAGCCCGCAGGGAAGCAGAAGAAGCTATGTATCGCAATAGGAGGCGATAAACGCATATGCAGATTGCCCTGGAAACCCGGCCGTACGCAGGACTCGAAACAGAAGCGCTCGTCACTTATGTTTTCGAGGAGGATGACCCCGTACGAGGCCGCATCGCCGAAATCGATCAGGCCACCGGCGGATTGCTTCGCAAACTTGCAAAGAGTGGAGAACTCACCGGCAAAACGCTCGAGTTCACTCTCGTGCACTCCCCGGCTGGGCTCAAGGCCGCGCGGCTGCTCCTCGTCGGGGCAGGGAAGCGCGAACAGTTCAATGGCGCGACGCTGAGGAAAATCGCTGGTGCGGCTTTGCGCTATCTCAAGTCCAAATCGGTTAAGCAAATTGCTTTTCTGGTGCGCGAGAAAGACGCCACCGAAGAGTCCGCCCAGGTCGTTGTCGAGGGGCTCCTGGCCGCCAATTTCGAAAGCGACAAATACAAGACGGACAAAAAAAATAACAAATCCGTCGACACTCTTGCGTTGGCCGGTTATTCCGACGCCGAACGCGCCGCTGGCGAAAAAGGGTTGGCCCGCGGTCGAGTCATCGCCGACGCGCAGAATTTCGCGCGCGACCTTGTCAATGAACCTTCGAACAAACTCACGCCCAAAATGTTAGCCGAGAAGGCCGAAGCCATGGCGAGAGAGGCCGGGCTTGCGGTCGACATTCTCGACGAAAAGAAAATCGCCGATTTGAAAATGGGCGCGCTTCTCAGCGTCGCGCAAGGCAGCGTCGAGCCGCCTCGCATGATCGTAGTTACTTACACCCCGCCAAATCTAAAGCCCGGCGCTCCCGTTATCGCCCTCGTGGGCAAAGCTGTCACCTTCGATACCGGCGGCATCTCCATCAAGCCCGCCGACGGCATGGAAAAAATGAAGTACGACATGGCCGGCGGGGCCACCATGCTCGGCACGATCCGCGCGCTCGCCGCCCTGAAGCCGGCCGTCAAAGTTATCTGCGTGGTACCCTCGACGGAAAATATGCCCGGCGGCAAAGCCCAGAAGCCCGGCGACATCCAAACCGCCATGTCCGGCAAGACCATCGAAGTGCTCAACACCGACGCCGAAGGCCGCCTCATTCTGGCGGACGCCATCACCTACGCCAAGCAACTCGGCGCCACGCATATCGTTGACGCCGCCACCCTCACCGGCGCCATCGTGGTCGCGCTCGCGAACATTAATGTCGGCGTCTTCGGGTCCGACCAGCCGTGGACCGACAAACTCCTCGCGAGCGCCAAAGCCACCGGCGAAAAAATGTGGCAGATGCCTATCGACGACGAGTACCGCGAATTCATCAAGGGCAGCGTCGCCGACATCCAGAATATCGGCAGCGGCAAGGGCGGCGGCGCCATCACGGGCGCCATGTTCATCAAGGAATTCGCTGGCGACACGCCGTGGATTCACCTCGATATCGCCGGCACAGCCTGGAACGACGACGCCAAGCCCTGGCTCGCCAAAGGCCCCACCGGAGTCGCCCTTCGTACCCTTGTGCACCTCGTCATGTCCACCTGATCCTCACGGTAGGGCCCTCCGTGTGACCGATTCGGTTGTAGGTGCCTCACACATTGAGATCCTTCAGCTACTCTCGTCGGGTAGCCTCAGGATGACCCCTGCTGTTCGCGCTATAGTTGTACGAACAACTCGTAAATTCCTGAGGGACCCTTCTTCGTCGTTTACGTCCTCTACTACTTTTATTTCCTTTGCGTCACATCTTTTCTGGTGCCTCGATACCGAGCAAATCGAGCGCGCACACGAGTTGCCTCTCCACCAACTCCGTCAAAGCCAACAAGAACGAGCGCTTTTCCTCGTCAGCTTCGGAAAGAATGTGATGCTTGTGATAAAAATTGTTGAACGCCTGCGCCAATTGAAACGCGTATTTCGCGACAAAAGCAGGTTCCTGCGCGCCGATGGCCGCATCTACCGCGACATCCAGGGAGCCGGCGGCAACCACGAGTTCCCACAGATCGTTGTTTCCCGGGCCGTCCAAAAACTTGCGCGCGGTCTCCGGTTTCGATGCCACCAGAATCCTGGCCGCCTCGGCAGCGTTCGCCGCGCTGCTCACGTCCGGAGAATTCTCCGCACCTTTGCGCCAAATTCCTCGAGCGCGGACGACCGCGTACTGGCAATACGGGCCTGTTTCCCCTTCAAAGCTGAGGGCGTCCTTGAAATCAAAGGCGATCATGGCGTTACGTGTAAACTTCAACAGGAAAAATCGCAGCGCGCCCACCGCGATCTTGCGTGCTGTCTGCGTCTGCTCCGGCACACTCATTTCCGGATGGCGCTGCCGCACCTCGTCCAGAGTAGCCGCCTCCAGCTTGTCGATCAGATCGTCGGCCTTTACGCCAAGCCCTTTGCGTCCGCTCACTTCCACGTACGGCTTCTCAGCCTCTTCCGGCGATATCTCGTAACCCATCTCTGCCGCGCAGCGCGGAGTAAGCACCACCCTCTCATAGGATAAATGAATGGAATTCCTAGCCGCCTCGGCATGGCCCAGCCCACGCAAGCCTTGCGCCACAACCTCCTGCACGTACGCCTGCCGCGTATCAATCACGTTATAGACGCTCTGCGCGGGGGCCCCGAAATGTGGCGCGCTTGCATCTCCTGCGTCGCTCGTTGTCGCCCACACCTCTTCGCCCTTGGGCGCATCCGTCCATTTCGCGTAGTGAAAATCCTTGCCCAGCAGTCCGAATTTCCACAGCTGATAAGCGATGTCCTTTCCTACGTACGTCACCGTCCCGTTTGATCGCACAATGATCTTGTCTTGGGTAATCTCGTCTTCGTCTGTGCCCTCCGTGTTCTCTGTGTCGATTCCTAAGGTTTTTTCTTTTCCTTCTTCTTCCCAAGGCATGACCCAGCAGCCCGCCATCTTTCCGCTGGTCACATACTGAATCGCGCCCGACTTTTTCAGTTTCTCGAACGCCGCATCCCAGAACTTCAGGTGGAGTATCTCGCTCTCTCGCGCCAGCAATTCATAGAAAATTCCCAGGCGCGCCATCGTTCGCAGATGGCAACTGACAATTGCATCGGCGATGTCGCGCGCCACATCCGCGTCTTCTCCACGTCCTTCTTCGATTGCGCGCAGCGTTTCTCCCCGAAGCGTCGCGGCCCGCGCTTTGTCCTCTGCAAGAAACTGCGTCGCCTTGGCATACAGGTCCCAGCAGTAGTAGTCAAACCGCGGCTCCTTCGCGAGAATTTTTACGCCAATGGCGGAGCGCTGTTCTAAACGCAAAAACCCAATCACCACGTCGGCGACTTGCACGCCCGTGTTGTCGATGTAGTTCTGCACCTGCACGTTGTAACCGGCGTGGCGCAGCGTCCGCGCCATCGTGTCGCCCAACACTGCGTTTCGCACATGCCCGATGTGAGCCGCCTTGTTTGGGTTGATGCTGGTATGTTCGACGATTATTTTTCGGGGGTTTGTAAGTACAAACCCCCGGGCCCCCTGAATTTCTCCTGGCTCGCGTTCTGCCGCGCCCTGTTTTGTTTCTTCACTCGCAGTGGCCCAGAACACTCCGCGATCAAAATACGCATTCAGATACCCACCACCTGCAACTTCCACTCTCTGAACGCCCTCGATTTTTTCCAAACTCCCCGCGATCTCCTGCGCGATCTGCCGCGGCGCCCGTCTCAGTTGTTTCGCTAGCTCGAAACACAACGGAGAAGCCGCTTCCCCCATTTCAATCTTTGGCGGCCGCTCCAGCACAATCGGCAACTCGGCGCCGTATTTTTCGCGGATATGTGCCGTCAGCGCGTCGCGAAGTTTATTTGTCAGTGTTTGGTACACGAGTCCTCATTGGAAAGTACGCGTGCCAGGGACGTCCCGATGGCAGTCAAGAATGAACCACAAATTTGCCGAAACAGATGCGTTGTCCCGGTCGCAAGGTGCAACAGTATAGAGAGCCATTGTCGCATGGTCAAAGGAGCAGACAAGAGTATCGGCATCGGATCCGAGAGAGATCCCTCGATTCCCGATGGTCGCTCGGGACAGACATCCTTCATCGCATGTCTGGTTAACAATAAGACCCTACTCCCCCTTATTTTTTTGGAAGTGCGGATTATAAGCGACTTTAAGTCCAGCAAATTTGGAAGTGCGGATTCTGCAAGGGTTAGAGCCACATTTTGGGGATCTGCGGATTCTAAAGGATTTAACACCGAGGACACAGAGGGCACAAAGACTGCGCCTGTAAAGTCACGATATGCTCGGTGAAAGAGCGTGGGCAGGGCGCTGCCTCGGGCAACAAGAGGGAGGTCGCGAGAGAGAGGCATGGACGGTCAGGAGACGCTGGAAGGGGCGGGGGCGCAGGCCGAGGGATCGTCTGAAGAGCCGGCGGAGGTGGGAGCAGAAGGATCGTCCGAGTGATTGTCTGAATCGTCCGAGTACGCAGGGGCCTCACTGGCAGGGGAAGAATTGGACAGAGGGATGGCGCGATTTAGCATCTTTTCCCAAGCGTCGAATTTATAGTGAAATTTGTATTCGTTCTTGACATCACGGAGGGAGTGGAGCAAGAGGTGGCCGATGTGAGCGAGGATGGAGGCGTTGCGGGGAGGGATACGGTTTTGCGCGAGGGCGGTGAAGAGTTTGCCGAGGACGAAATTGATATCCGTGGCGGTCAAGAAGTTGCCGCTGAGAGAAGCAGAGAGCTCGGCGCCGAGGCGATGGGATTCGAGGAGCTGCTCTTCCTGGTGAGCATGGAAAAGGCAGAGTGTGGGGTGATCCTGGTAGCGCAGCATGCGGCACTTGCGGCCATCGGCGAAAAGAAACTGGCAGAGATGGGAATTGCCGGGAGACGATCGTTTAGCGGTCATGGGAACCTCGAAGAAAGTGGCGAGTGGCGAGCGTAGAGCCACAGCGGAGTACCTTGTGAGAACGGGCGCAAAGAAATAAAAAAGTAAGGAGACAAGGAAAAAAGGCCGCAGGGAGGAGACTGACAGCGAGGTGATGGCGGCTGCGAAACATGAGGAATAGTACCACGAGAGATACTATCTGTCAAGAATAACTAGTTAGTGATTCGAATGAGACACGGAAATTCGGAGAAATGGGCGGAAAAGGAGCGATTTGAAGGGGTTGCGAGAGGCGCGGGATTCGAATGAAGTGTGGAAATGTGTGGAAAAGTCAAAAAACCGCCCGCAGGAAATGAGGACGGACACTCGAGGGCAACATGGGCGCGCGCTGTACTCGATGGATATTTTTCGGGGGTGTTATACTCCTTCAGTGAGAGGCCAACATAAGAACAAACTCAAAAACACGGCCCCTCGTGTGATATTGACGATGGTGATCGGTCTTCTCGTGTGCTGCCCGGGCGCGCTTTCTCAGTGCCCTGCTGGAAATCTCAATCTAAAAGGAACGATTGAAGGCATCCTTCCAGGAACGGCGCAAGCCGAGGTAACCGTAATTATGAAGAAAGGGAAGGTATCCAAGACAGTTGATGTCACAGGTGGACAATTCATTATCGACGTGCCGTTTAGCACGTTGACTTCGTATTCTTTCCTTCGAGGTCACCGCTGTAACAACTCGCCGGTATCCGTGACCGTGAAAATAACCTCTGACGACAGGGTGTTTACCAGGGAGAATCTCACGGTCAAGGACAGTTTTCGAGCCGAGGGCGGCCATCGTTACACTCTCTGGAAAAATTTAGTTGTGCATGCAGAGAATGTGCCCAAAGTCCAAAACTGACCGCACCGTCAATTCCAAGTGTTTGACACTCTCCGACCCCGCCGATAGTATCGACTGGCAGCCGGTGGAGAGAGCTGCGCACCTTGTATTTGCACCGCGCGGCGGCGGTCTCCCATGAAACTTGCCTATTTTGATTGCTTTAGCGGAATCAGTGGCGATATGACGCTCGGCGCGCTCGTCGATGCCGGGTGCGATGCCGGGCATCTCCGGGCGGAGCTGAGCGGCCTGCGGGTACCCGGGTGGGAGATGTCCGCGGAAAAGGTCTGGAAGAACGGCATGGCCGCCACCTGGGTCAAGGTTACGACAGAAGACCAGCAGAAACACCGGTCACTAAGCACGATTCTAGACATTTTGCAGAAGTCGCAGCTTGCGTCCGTCGTCCGCGAGCGCGCCGCGGCCATTTTTACGAGACTCGGCGAAGCGGAAGCCCGCGTCCACGATGTGCTGATTGAAAAAATCCATTTTCACGAAGTCGGTGCGGTCGATGCGATCGTGGACATCGTTGGCGCTTGCATCGGGTTCCATGCTTTGGGCATCGAGCGATTTACCTGCTCGGCTCTGAACGTGGGCGGCGGCATCGCAAAGATGGCGCATGGTATTTTGCCGGTTCCGGCTCCTGCCACCGCGAATCTTTTACAAGGAAAGCCGACGTACTCCAACGGGGTACAGCGCGAGTTGGTCACCCCGACCGGGGCGGCGATCGTCGCGACCCTTTGCGATTCGTTTGGGCCGCAACCCGCGATGAGTGTGAGCGCGATCGGCTATGGCGCGGGAACTGCGGACCTCGAAGGGCAGCCCAACGTCGTGCGCATCATGATTGGCGAGGCCGCAGGACATTCTTTGGGTAATGCCGTCGCCGGGTCCGATGAGGAGATTGCCGTCATCGAAGCTAATCTCGACGACATGAATCCGCAAATCTATGGATATTTTCTTGAGAAAGCTTTGTCGGCGGGCGCGCTCGACGTGTACACCACGCCGGTGCAGATGAAGAAAAATCGCCCGGGCACGCTCCTGACCGTTTTGTGCAAGCCGCAGGATACTAATGGCTTGATGTCGCTGATTTTTGCGGAGACGACCACGTTCGGGGCGCGCACCTATCGCGCCGAGCGCCGGGTGCTTCCTCGCGAATTCGTCAGCGTGGCGACCAGCTTCGGGGACGTGCGCATCAAAGTTTCGCGCGTGAACGGGCGCATCCTGCATGTCGCGCCCGAATACGACGATTGCCGCAAGCTGGCTGTCGAAAAGAACATTCCGCTTCAGCAAGTGATAGCGGAGGCTTTGCGCAATTACGAGAGTAAAGAAAAAGCAAAGGATTAACACAGAGGACACGGAGTTCGGCACACAGAGAGCACAGAGGAACAGGACAATATACCGGGATGGCGGCGACAAAACCAAAATATTATTTGACCACGCCGATCTACTACACGAACGGCTTGCCGCACATCGGACACGTGTACACGACGATCGTATGCGACACCATCCGGCGCTACAAGCGTATGCGCGGCTATGACGTGGTGATGACCACGGGCACCGATGAGCACGGCGTGAACGTGGAACGCGCCGCGAAAAAAGCCGGTGTGCCGGAAGCCGAATTCGTGGCTCGCATGGCCGACGAGTGGCGCTCGTTGTGGGACGAACTCGGCATTCCCGCCGACGAATTTATCCGCACGACTGATGTTGCGCATGCGCGCACCGTGCAGTGGCTCTTCCGCCTGTGCCGCGAAAACGGCTACGTCTACAAGGGTCACTACTCTGGACAATATTGCATCTATGACAACGCCTATGTGGACGTGAAGCCCGGCGAAAATTGTCCCGATTGCGGGCGCCCCACGGAAACGGTTTCCGAAGAAAACTATTTTTTCAAGCTTTCCGCGTTTCAAAAACCGCTGCTCGATTTTTACAAAAAGAATCCGCACTTTATTCAGCCGGATACGCGCCGCAATGAAATTTTGAGTTTCGTGGAAGGCGGGCTCAGGGACCTTAGCATCACGCGCACGTCGATTCGCTGGGGCATTCCCGTTCCCGGGGAAGAGCCGCACGTTTTCTACGTGTGGTTCGACGCGCTGACCGCGTATCTCAGCGCTGTGGGCGGTCCCGACTACGAGCGGCGGGGGTACTGGCCCGCAGACGTGCACCTCGTCGGCAAAGACATCATTCGTTTCCACACTGTTTACTGGCCCGCGTTCCTGATGGCCGCGATGCTGCCTCTGCCGAAGCAGGTCTGGTCTCACGGCTGGTTTTTGATGGACGCTGCCAAGATGAGCAAATCCAAGGGGAATGTTGTAACGCCGCGCCCCATCGTCAACGTCTTGGGCATGGACGCGCTGCGCTACTATCTCTTGCGCGAAACTGTGTTCGGGCAGGACGGCAACTTTAGCTATGACGCCCTGGTGACGCGCTACAACGCTGATCTTGCTAATGGCCTTGGGAATTTAGCGAGTCGAGTCATTACCATGATCAATAATTTTCGGAACGGCGTTGTGCCCGGGTTCCATGAGAAATTCAGAAATGCTTTACCTGGCGACCCTTGGTTTTCTCCGGAGGCTGAAGCGGGGCGGGAGGCAACTAGGAGCAAAATTCTCTCGGAATACGAAAACTTTCGCTTCTCCATCGCTGCAGAAGAGATTTGGAAAATAATCGCTCATTGGGGTGACCAGCGCCTTACGGTGTACCAACCTTGGGCAGAGGAACAAAAGCCGGGTCAAGAATGGTTCGTAGATAGTGTGTTATGGCTTATGGCGGAAACACTGCGACATGCCGCTGTTCTTGCCCACCCACTCATTCCTGACGCTACGCAGAAGATATGGGAGCAATTGGGACAACCAGGAAAATTGAGTGAATTTAGAATCGATCAACTGCAATGGGGCGGGCTCAAGGCCGGAACGAAGATCGGAAAGCCTCAATTATTATTTCCACGGATTGAGAAAGCAGAAGCAATCGAGAGGATGGAAGCGATGGAAAACGAACCAGTGAAACAACCGGCGCCTGCGGCCGCAGCGAGCGCAACGGCCTCTGCGGGAGCGGCGTCTTCCGCCGCGGCACCGCCAGCCGCACCGGAAAAAATCGGCATCGAGGACTTCGCCAAAGTAGAAATGCGCGTCGGGCAAATCAAAACTGCCGAGCGCATCGTCGGCGCGGACAAGCTTTTGAAGCTGACCGTGGACATCGGCACGGAGATTCGCCAGATTTGCGCCGGCATCGCTCAGTATTATGAGCCGGAAAAACTGGTCGGCCGCAAAGTCGCGGTCGTTGTAAATCTGGCGCCGCGCAAGTTGCGCGGGGTCGAATCGAACGGCATGATCATCGCCGCGTCGGTGGGTCCCGAAGGCCGGCCCGTCCTCGCGGGTTTCCCGGACGAAGACGTGGAGATCGGAGCAAGACTTAAGTAGGGACACGACGGTTGGTGCTCCTACGGTTGCCACGCTATCCTGGTCGGAGATAATGGAGCTGATCGACTCACACGCGCACATTGATTTTCCACAATTTGCGGAAGACCGCGAAGCCATGCTCGAACGCGCACGCTCCGCGGGTGTGACGGTTTTGCTGGCGATCGGCACTGGCCCGGGTCCGGAGAAGCTCGATTCGGCGCTGCCGTTCGCCGAAGAGCACGACTGGATCTACGCTACGGTGGGCATCCATCCCCACGAAGCGAAAGAAGTCACGCCACAACATCTAGATCAACTTGCCGCCCAGGCGAAACACAGCAAAGTTATCGCCTGGGGCGAGATCGGCCTCGATTATTACTACAACCATTCGCCACGAGAGGTGCAGCAAAAAGTCTTTCGCGATCAAATGGCTTTGGCAAAGCAGGCTAAGCTGCCGATTATTATTCATTGCCGCGAGGCGTGGGTCGATTGCCTGAACCTTTTGGAAGAAGTCTGGCTGCCCACGGGACTTGGCGGCATATTGCACTGCTTCAGCAGCACGCTCGAGGATGCTCGGCGCGGAATCGATATGGGCTTTCTGATTTCCTTTGCGGGGAATTCGACTTATCCGAAAACGCAGAATCTTCGCGACATTGCGAAAGTTTTGCCACTCGAAAACATTTTGATTGAGACGGACTCTCCGTACCTTGCGCCGCAACCCTACCGCGGCAAGCGCAATGAGCCTGCCTACGTAGTGGAAGTAGCGCGGACACTCGCGAATGTGAGAGACTTAGCGCCAGAAGAATTCGCAGCAGCGACGACGGCAAATTTCCGGAGGTTTTTCCACTTGGAAAAGCCGGCGGCATCCCAAGCGGTGATGCGTCATTAAATCGATTTTGTTTTGGGCAGAGACACAGGGATTTTAATGCAGGCCAGGAGGAAGGCCATCCCACTTCTGACGGCTAGGGAGATATTCGATCTCGTCCGCGACGACCTTGCTCTTGTCGAGCAGGAACTAGCGCGGCAGACTACCGTTGCCTTTGAGTCGGTCTCTGAAATCAGCAGCTATCTTTTGGGGGGCGGCGGAAAGCGTTTGCGGCCGGCGCTGCTTCTACTTTCCACGAATTATGCGAGCGCCGGCAAACGCGCGCCCGGCGCTATCCGGCTGGCGGCGGTAGTCGAACTTCTCCACAGCGCCACCCTGATCCACGACGATGTGATTGACAGCGCGGACACGCGCCGCGGGCGCCCTTCGGCGAATTCGCGATGGGGCAATCATCGCAGTGTGCTTACGGGCGATTGGCTTTACATGCAGTCGTTTCAGATGGCGCTCGAGGAACGCAACTTCCGTATTCTGGATATTCTTATCGACCTCACGCAAAAGATGGTGGAAGGCGAACTGATTCAGCTGGAGAAGATTGGCCGCATTGATGTGACCGAGGAAGATGCGCTGCGGCTGGCGACATATAAGACGGCGTGCCTATTCAGCGGCTGCGCGCGCCTGGGCGGCGTGCTCGGCGGTCTCGAAGGGGAAGAGGAAGAATCGCTCGCCGATTACGGGCGTTACGCGGGTTTGGCCTTCCAACTTGTCGATGATTTGCTGGATTTCACGGCGTCGTCCGAGCAACTGGGCAAGCCGGTATTGAGCGACTTGAAAGAAGGAAAAGTTACGCTTCCTCTGATCTACGCGATGGAGAACGGTCATCGCAAGGCGCGCGAGCTGGTGGCACGCGTACTGGAAGAAAAAGAGTTCAATTCCGTAAAACCGGAAACGATTGTTTCGCTGGTGCGGGATTCCGGCGCGCTGGATCGCGCGCGCACGCTGGCGCACGACTACGCGCGGCGCGCCAAGGCTTGCCTCAATGGCCGGGCGGATACGGAATACGGCCGCGCGCTTCTTACGCTTCCGGATTTCATCCTCGAACGCGAGAACTAGCCGCGGCCCGCGCATGTTGCCGTTCAAGCTGATTTTTCATAAGAGGTACGACCTCAATCTCGGCCCGCACGTTTTTCCTTCCCAAAAATTCCGCCTCATCGCCGAAACGCTTCTTCGCGAAGGAATCACGGGGAAAGAAGATTTTCTTGAGCCGTCTCCCGCATCCGATGAGGACGTGCTCCGCGTGCACACCGCGGGTTGGGTGGAAAAACTTAAGACGGGAACTCTTACCGCGAGCGACGTGATGAAGCTCGAAGTGCCGTACTCACCGGAGCTTGTAGAAGCCGTGTGGCTTGCAGCGGGCGGGAGCATTCTGGCAGGGCAAAGCGCGCTGCGCGACGGATTTGGCTGCAATCTCGGCGGAGGATTTCATCATGCATATCCTAGCCATGGAGAGGGCTTTTGCGCTATTCACGATGTGGCTGTCGCGATTCGCCGGCTTCAGGCGGACGGCGCTGTTGCAAAGGCGATGGTCATCGACACGGACGTGCATCACGGCAACGGGACAGCATCAATATTTCGAAATGACAAAACAGTTTTTACGCTTTCCATCCACCAGGAAAACAATTATCCGGCCCACAAGCCGGATTCGACGATCGATTTGCATATGTGGGATCGCGCGGACGACGAGGAATATCTCAACGTGCTGATTCCCGCCGTTGCGGCAGGTCTAGATAAGTTTAGGCCAGAGATCGTTTTTTATGTCGGAGGAGCTGATCCGTATTGCGAAGATCAACTGGGCGGATTGTGTTTGACCAAGCAGGGACTCATGGTGCGCGACCGGAAAGTCTTTGAGGAGGCGCGCAAGCGCGGTGTTCCCGTGGCGACGACGCTCGCCGGCGGTTACGCGCGAAACGTGGAAGACACGGTGCGCATTCACGTCAATACGATTCTCGCGGCGCGCGAGGTTGCAGCGGAGTTTCCTGCGGTTTCCGCCAGGGGAAGCGGGTAGATTCCCGTTCATTTGCGAAAGAGGCTTTCGAAGCGCACAGAATGAGGTCCGTGCCATCTACTTTTTTCCACGACCTGCTAGGGAATGGGGAGTTGTTGTCAGGAGGCGCCGCGGATCTGAATCTCGCCGGAAACGGTGTGGACTTCGACGCGGGCGCCGTCGTTTCCTACTCTCGCGCGAAGGGAATGCTTGCTTTGCTCTTCGATGACGATGGGGATGTCGGCGCGAATATTTCCGGAAACAGCATCGGCAGAAAGATGAAAGTTTGCCGTGGCAGGCACTGCGATCTGCACGGTGCCAGAGGCAGTCTTCAAGTCCCAGTAACTGTTGCCAATAGGATTTCCACGAACGGTTACCCGGCCGGAGGCAGCCTGCGCTTTCACGTCATTTTGTGCACCTTGCACGTCGATGGAGCCGCTGGCGGTTCCCGCCTCCACCCGTCCACCGGGATTGGTGACGACTGTCGATCCAGAGAGCGCATTGGCTCTCACGGCACCTTTGGCGTTAGAGACGCGCACGGCGCCAGAGGCACTCGAAGCGCGAACGTCGTCGTTGATATTATTTGCGTCGATCGAACCGCTCACGGTGGTTAGCTGGGCGTCACGGTCAATGCCATCCACACGAATCGAGCCGGAAACCGTCGTCACCTTTACAGGCCCACGCACGCCACTAACGCTCTGAGAACCCGAGGCCACGGTGGTGTTCACTTCCGTATCGTGAGGCACGTCGATGACATAAGAAATCGATACGCTGTGGAGATGCGCGAAATCCTTGCCGATGCGGATGGTGTCACCCTTCTGTTCCACAGGCGGATTTGCGATAAGTTCCGCCAGCCGCTTGTCCGGACTTTCAAACCCAAATCCAGAAACACGTACCTGTGCCTGAATATGGACTTTTTTATCCGTGCTGCTTTTTATGGAGATGTCACCGGCAGCGTCAGACAACTCGAGACGAATCGGGCCGGCAACGTCGAAGGCGCGGTCAAAGCTGCCGGTGGCAGCAGGTCCAAAGGCGCATCCCGCGAGAGCCAAGGCGATGGCCAGCGACGTCATCTGTGCGGTGAGCTTGGTGTATCTCGTCATCGTTCTTCTGTCATCCTCTGCAGCGGCATACCGCGCGCTTCTACTCTAAAGATACGACTGAGAAGAGAATTATGTTCCGGAAGCAGCTTTCCCAGTTGCATGCGCTTTGCGAGCAAGGCCCTCATTGAGAGAGCCCTGCCGGTAACCATCGAGGTCGAGGGCGACATAAGTGAAACCGGACGCTTTCAGACGCTCGGAAATAGTCGCGGACATTTCGGGCGTCATCGCGCGGGGAAGTTCGTCGAGTGAGATTTCGACGCGCGCCAGGTTGTCGTGGAGTCGCACGCGGAATTGACGAAAGCCGAGTTCGCGGAGCACGGCTTCACCGCGTTCAACCAAGGAAAGACGCTCGGGAGTGACTTCCGTGCCATATGGCAGGCGGGAGGAAAGGCAGGCGGATGCGGGACGATCCCAAGTAGGCAGCCCTGCGCGGTGGGAAAGGGCACGAATCTCCGTCTTGTGAAGGCCGGCGTCAAGCAGGGGAGCGAGAACTTGATGCTTGGCCGCGGCGCGGTGACCGGGGCGGAAATCAAGCGTGTCATCGGCATTGACGCCGTAGGCGACGGCTGCGAATCCACGTTCGCGGGCGATCTTGTCGAGCACGGAGAAAAGTTCATCTTTGCAGAAATAACAGCGATCCGGCGCATTGGCGCGGTAGGCGAGGTTTTCGAGTTCGTGTGTTTCCACAAATTCGTGGGGCAAATGAAACGCCTGAACGAATTCCTGAACGTGAGCGCGGTCATGGGCGGAAAAACTTGCAGACAGCGCGGTGAAGGAAAGGGCTCTGTCGCCGAGCGCGCGATTGGCGGCCCAGGCCAGGTAGGCGGAGTCGGCGCCGCCGGATAATGCAATCAGAAGCGAAGGAAGCTCTGCCAGCCGGGAAAGCAGGAGTTTTTCTTTCTCATCCGCGGGTGGTTCCGAAAGTTCGGTGGAATCGATTTGAATAAGCGTTTTCATTTAGACGGAAAGTATACTCCACAGCCTGACAGCATGGGTGCGCGCGCTGCAAAACGACAGTTCATTTGAAATCGAGGAGCACATCGGCGACGCTCATTTCCGGATTGGTCTTCAGCCAGTGACCGACATTCTCGTAGTGCACGGGAAGATCGCCAAAGATTTTTTCCGGGTGTACTTGAAGCTTAGTCAGAAAGTCTTCAAAAAGAGTTTTGTCAAAGACTTGTCCCACAGGGATCGGCCAAGTCTCGCGGAGGCGGCGTTCGGCAGCGGGGGAAATTCCGGTGAGGACCAAGGTTCCGTACTTGTAGAGCTTGCCTTCGTCGATCTTCACCACGTAGGAGATGGTGTACGCCTGGTCGTCATACGTGGGGGAAGGGTCGACCTTGGCTTCAAGAAAGCCACGATGACCATACTCCTCACGAATGGTGTCCCAGGCTGCTTCGATGGCCATGCCGTTCGCGATATCGCCGGGTTTGAATCCGAGGCTGGAGGTCAAGGTGATGGAAGAGAGAATAGAATTGCCGCTCCATTGCACGCCTTTCCAACGATAGACCGTGCCAGGAGCGACGGGGACGTATACGGGAATTTCTTCCGGCAACTTTTGATTCGGATTTCCAGTCAGGCGCACTTCGGGCGGCCCAAGTTTCGCGCGCAGGAAGCCCTTTTCCAGGAAGAAAGGACGGACGTTCTCGGAAAGAAACAAATCGATGGTAACCCGTGAGTACGGTCTTCCGAGGAGTTCCGAAATGTGCTGCTGCACGGCGAGAGATAAAGCGACGGAGGGATCGCTAAAGTCAACTTTGCCGACCTTGAGGGCCGCGCCCTGAATCTGAAATTCCTGCACGTTGCCATCACCGAAGGGATTGGGCAGGACTTTATGGTCGACGGCCACCTGCAAGCCGCGGGAGGCAAGCAAATCGTTCAGCGCTTCACCGGCCTGATCGAGAACATCACCGACTTCCGGAAGAGTGCCGTCGTAGAAGACAAGTTTCTTGCGAATGGCCTCGGTTAATTCGCCCTCGGAGAACCAGGGGAAATTGTCGAAATAGGCGGGAATGCGGGACGATTCCTGCACGCGGTAGGTTACGGAGACGCCTTCGCCCTTAGTGCGAAAATCGTAGCTTACCTTCGCGAAAAGTCCGGACTGTACCAGGCGGTCGGCCGCGGCTTGCAAGTCTTTGCGGCTGACCTGGGCGCCAGCCTGAAGGCCGGTAACCGCGGCGACGTTAGCTTCCGTGATGGTTTTTATTCCTTCGACATGGAGTTCTTTCAAGGGAGAGGTTGCAGTGTCGGCAGTCTGGCAAGCGGCGGAAAGAGGGAAGAGCAGGGGTGGTGTGGCAAGTGCGAAGACGAAAACCCTGAAGACGCGAAGCATGGAAATATTCTAGCGGAAAAGGAGCAATTGTGCGGCAGGCAGGATAAAGGACAAAACCGGAGGTCAAGGCTGCCGACGGTTTGCCAAGCGAGGGCGCAGCGGTGCTGCGCCCCTACAAGAAGAGGAAGAAGAAAGAAATGGTGCGTGAAGACCGAATGGAATTTTCTGTGCGAGTGGCGGAAGGATTATTCGACAGTGACCGATTTTGCGAGATTGCGCGGTTGATCAACGTCGCAGCCGCGGCGGACGGCGATGTGGTAAGCAAGAAGCTGGAGAGGGATAATTTCGAGAAGCGGCACGAGCAACTCGGGCGCGGGAGGGAGTTCGATAATGTGGTCGGAGGCCTCGCGCGCGAGATGATCGCCCTTGGTAACGATTGAAATCACGATGCCGTCGCGCGCTTTTACTTCCTTGATGTTCGAAACACTTTTTTCGTAGCGAGTCATGGCCTGGGGATCGGATTCATCACGAGTGGCGAGAACGACGACGGGGAGATTTTCGTCGATCAATGCGTTTGGTCCGTGCTTCATTTCTCCCGCGGGGTACCCTTCCGCGTGAATATAGGAAATTTCCTTGAGTTTCAAAGCGCCTTCGAGGGCGATCGGATAATGAATGCCGCGGCCGAGGTAGAGGAAATCCGTGAAACGGAAAAACTGGCGCGCCAGGTTTTCATAGAAGCCGGATTCGTCGGTCTGCAATATCATTTCGATCTTGTGCGGGATGCGCGTGAATTCCTGGAGAAGGACTTTTGCGGCCTCGCTAGTCAGCTTGCCGCGCATCTGGCCGAGGTGCGCCGCCAGGAGCAATAGCGCGGTGAGTTGCGCAGTGAAGGCCTTGGTAGAAGCGACGCCAATTTCCGGACCGGCATGCGTGAGGATGGTTCCCGCCGCCTCGCGGGTGATCATGGAGCCGATGACGTTGCAAATGGCGAGGGTGGGTGAGCCTTTTAGTTTTGCTTCGCGCTGCGCCGCAAGCGTGTCGGCGGTTTCACCGGATTGGCTGATGCAGACGGTCAGTGTCTTGCTATCGAGGATGGGATCGCGGTAGCGGAACTCGCTGCCATAATCCACCTCGACCGGAAGACGCGCCAAGCGTTCGATCATGAATTTGCCAGCAAGCCCCGCGTGCCAGCTTGTGCCGCACGCAACGATGCGTACTTGCTGAAATTCGCGGAATTGCTTCTCAGTGACAGCCATCTCGTCGAGAAAAATGTGGCCAGTGTCCTGAGAAATGCGGCCGAGGAGGGTGTCCCTGACGGCGCGGGGCTGCTCGAAGATTTCCTTCTGCATGAAATGCTTGTAGCCGCCTTTTTCGGCCATGATAGGATCCCAGGCGACATGATGAGCCGGGCGCTCCACTGGGCGGCCGTCATGGTCCATCACGTGAACTCCATTTTGGGTGAGGACGGCGATATCTCCATCAGCAAGGAAAAAGATTTCGCGGGTGTGCTCGAGGAGAGCCGGAATGTCGCTGGCGACGAAATATTCACCCTGACCGAGGCCGATGACAGCAGGCGGACCCATGCGGGCGGCGACGATTTTGCGCGGATCTTTGGCGGAGATAAAGACCAGCGCGTAGATTCCGCGGAGGTCTTTTAGGGACTTGCGGACGGCGTCTTCAAGTGGCACGCCGCCCTTGGAATTTTGCTCCACCAGATGAGCGACAACTTCAGTGTCTGTTTCGGTAACGAATTTGTGGCCCTGTTGCTGAAGCCGCTCTTTTAGTTCGAGGTAATTTTCAATGATACCGTTGTGCACGACGACGATCTCGCCGGTGCAATCGCGGTGCGGGTGAGCGTTTTCTTCCGTGGGGCGGCCGTGGGTGGCCCAGCGAGTGTGGCCGATGCCGTAAGTACCTTCAAGGGGCGACAGTCGAATGACTTCTTCGAGGTTACGGAGTTTGCCGGGAGCGCGGCGAATTTCAAGCTTGCCGCTTTTGTTGACGACCGCGATGCCAGCGGAGTCGTAGCCACGGTATTCCAGCTTGCGAAGACCCTCGATGATGACCGGGACAACCGCTTTTGGCCCGATGTAACCGACAATTCCGCACATGAGCGGACACTCCTAACAGCAATATTAAAAGCCTAGCATGCCTCCGCGCCCTGTTGTGCGGGTTCTATTCGACGATTTCGAAGCTGTATTCCTCGATGACGGGGTTCGTCAACACTTCCTTGGAGATCTTTTCCAACTGTTTCTGGGCTTCGTCGCGGTTCCAACCATCGAGATCCAATACGAAGAATTTTCCCTGGCGGACATCTTTGACGGCGCCAAAGCCTAGTCCAGCGAGGGCGTGTTGAATGGTTTGTCCCTGCGGGTCGAGCACCGTTTTTTTCGGTAAAACCCAGACGTGTGCCTTCATGAGTTCAGTATAGCATCGGATGGAATTGGCGCGGCTGGCGCAGGCGGACCGACGCATAGTCTAGACGCGGTGAAAGGATTGAAACGCGCGCTTTTCCGTATCGCTCAGGAAAGCGTATTCGAAGCTCATGGAGGCAAGATGAGCGAGCTCGGGTTCGCTGAGTCCCATGCGGCGGGCGTTTTCGTATTCCTCGGTGAGTGTGGTGTGGAACATTGCAGGATCGTCGGTGGAGAGGACGACAGGAATTCCGTGGCGATAGAGCCGTGGCAAGGGATGGTCTTCGATGGGTGGGAGCGGACGGTGCAACTGCAAGCCGAGTGCTCCTGTTTTGATGTTGCTCGCGGGGCAGATTTCCAGAGGGATGCGGCGTTCGGCTAGGAGATCCATGAGCGCAGGATCGTTGATGGAAGCAATGCCGTGGCCGATACGCTCTACGCCGAGGAGTTCGATGGCTTCGCGAATTTTCTGGGGCCCACCCACTTCGCCCGCATGGATTAAGCGGTGAAGCCCGAGATCTGCTGCTTTGCCGTAGACCGCGCGAAATTCCTTCGTGTCGACGCTAAGTTCATCGCCGCCGATGCCGAATGCGACAATCGAGGGTGAAGCGCAACTGCGCGCCGCTTCGACCACACGCATCGCGGATTCGGGACCAAACTGCCGCGCGGCATCAAAGATCCAGTTGAGACGGAGGCCGCGTCCCGCGAAGCTCTCCGACGCGTGGAGGATTGCTTCGAAGTTCGCTTGGGGGCGCTGTTTGCGGAGCAACATGACGCCGATGGAAAGCGTGACCTCGGCATAGACAACGCTTTGCGACAAGAGATGTTCGGCGAGATCACTAGTAATCAAGACATAGTCCTGCGGTTCACGGAGAAAAGAGGTGACCCACTTGAAGGCTTCTATGAATTCCGAGAAATTGCGGTAGGCGTAGCGCTGCCGGATTTCTTCTTCGGAGAGCTCATGACCGTGGCGCGACATCAGCGCGCGCACAGTTGCCGGCTGGATCGAGCCCTCGAGGTGGAGGTGCAGCTCGGCCTTGGGAAGAGAAGCGATGCTTTCGGGGGGCAAGCTGGGATTCACCAAAGGGGGATTACCGCGGCAACTGGGGACGTCCGGCATTGACCCAGGCGGTCAGCCAGTAGGAGCCGACATCGGTTGCGGCATCGGAGAGCTGTCGGATCAAGATGGCCGCGGCTTGGTTATAAAAACTATCGTAAAACGCATCGTTGTAAGAGTTTTGTCCGCGGCGCGCGTTGCGGTCAGCAAGGAGAATGGTCTCGAGCCAGCTGTGCGAGCTGAGGCACGATTCGAAGGCGTGGTCCGTCGGATCATTGATGAAGCTGGCGTCGTTTGGGCGAAGGGGGAAGAAGGAGGAATATCTGTCAACGAGGGTGGCACCGAAACGGTCGTTAACTCCAGGTTGAGCGGACAAATGGCCGTCAAAATTTTCCGTGGTGTTGAAGGGATCGTGGGCTTCTGCCACGTAGTTTGCAAGGATTGCGGCGTCGAGCTTGGCTTCATCCCAGCGGCCAGCTTTCATCGCCTCGGTGAGCTTTTCGCTGTAAACGCCGATCTGCCAGGGAAGGAGGCCGTCGGCCTCGAGCTTGGCCCTGGTGTACTTCGCGACGGCGGCTTTGTAATTGCGCGGCAGGGTGTCGAATGGGAAACGCCCGTATCTGTCGAGGAAAAGAAAATGATTGTGACGCTCGGCGGGCGTCTTGCGGAGAGCGTCGAGAGGGTCGGAGACGTGCTGCGTCAAAATACCGCGATTCAGTTCAAAGAAAAAACGGATGTCCGAAGGAAGCGTGTCAATGGCCTGGTTGACCACGATCTTGTGGCTGTTCTGACCCCACGCTAGAGCCTCAGGCGTCCGGAAGGCCAGCATGGCCGCAGCCGCGAGAAGGGCCAACGCCCGCGACCGCGATTTTCTTGCGCTCATCGCCGCCACTCCCAAGATCCTCAAGTCCGGTTCGAAGTCCGCAGGGTGCTGTGCTTCTGGCTGTACAAGACATAGATTACCAAGCCAATCACCAGCCAGACAAAAAAGCGGATCCAGTTTTCCAGCGTCAAGCTGGCCATCAAAATGACGCAGGTCACAACCGAAAGAATTGGCACGAAGGGAACGAAGGGAACGCGGAAGCCGCGAGGACGGTCGGGTTGCGATTTGCGAAGCACCAGGACCGCGACGGCGACAAGCACGAAGGCAAACAGCGTTCCAATGTTCGAAAGATCAGCCAGTGTGCCGATATCGAATATACCGGCGGGGATACCGACAAATATGCCCGCGACCCAGGTGGCGATGTGCGGCGTGCGGAAGCGTTTGTGGACACGGGAAAAGGCCGCCGGTAGCAGTCCGTCGCGCGACATGGCAAACCAAACCCGCGCTTGGCCATATTGATAAACCAGCAGTGAAGAAACCATTCCCATCAGCGCGCCAATCGTTACCCATCGCTGCAAATTATCGAGACCGATATTGTGCAGGGCAGTCGCCACAGGCGCTGCGTCACCCTTGAAAATTTGGAATGGTTGGATGCCGGTCAAGACGACGGCCACGCCGACGTAGAGCACTGCGCAAATGAATAGGGAGGCCATGATTCCGAGGGGCAGGTCGCGCCTAGGATTCTTGCATTCTTCCGCGGCCGTTGAAACAGAGTCAAACCCGATGTAACTGAAAAAGACAATCGCGCCACCCGTCAGAACACCTTGAAACCCATTTGGCATAAAAGGGTGCCAGTTGACGGGACGGATGTATTTCGAGGCGAACACGACGAAGATGAAAATAGCGACAAGCTTGATCCCCACCATAACGCTGTTGGCTTCGGCCGATTCGCGGATTCCCACGATCAGCAGCACGGTGAGGAGCATGACGATGAGAAAGCCAACGATATTGAAGTGGGGAACCCAGCCCGCTCCGGGGGTGTAGGCCGGAGTGCTCAAAACCGCAGGGAGATGAAGGCCGAAGGTCGCCAAGAGACTGTTGACATACGCGGAGAAACCGACGGCGACGGCCATGTTGGAAACGGCATATTCGAGAATTAAATCCCAACCGATGATCCAGGCGACCAATTCGCCCATGGTCGCGTAGGTGTAGGTGTAGGCGCTGCCAGCAATCGGAATCATGGAGGAAAGTTCGGCGTAACAAAGTCCCGCAAAGCCGCAGACGATGGCGACAAGGAAAAACGAGAGTGCGATGGCAGGTCCGGCGCCTGGGCGTCCGGAAATACCTGTCGCGTGCATGCCGTGGAACAAAACATCCAGGACAGGAGCTTTCAGGATGGAGGGAACCTCGACTTGCTCTCCCGCGGCGGCCGTGCCTGTCAGCACAAAAATTCCGGTGCCGATGATGGCGCCGATACCGAAGGCGGTGAGGCTGATCCATCCCAAAGTCTTCTTGAGTCGTTTTTCCGGTTGCTCAGAATCTGAAACGAGCTGGTCGATGTCTCTGCAACGGAGATATTGTGACCCCACCCAGGCTCTCCGATCGCGTCCAGGCAAGCGGAAAGGGCATCGTTGCCGGACAAGATGATTCGCGGGATAAAAACGGCCTCACTCTATCCTGAGACGCGAGGCCGTGCAACCCATTGTAACGCGCGGTAATCCTCAGATGGGAACTCTCACACCTGTTCGAGTTGCGCATAGCGCTCGACGAATTTTTTCGTGCCGCGGCCGGGAAAACTCACGGAAACTTTGCGATCGTCTTCATCGCCCTCGACGGCCACAATTGTGCCCAACCCGAATTCGGGATGCCGGACTTTTCGACCGAGGAGCGGATCGGAATTAGCGCCGCGCTTGACGGAAGGTCTGCCAAACGAAGGGGAGCCCTGTTTGTGCCGGGGCACAGGGAGAGCTGTTGATTTGCCGCCCCGCACACGGCGCAGGAATTCGTCCGGCGAGTAGGAATATTCCGGGTCGGGTTCATACCGGCGCGATTCACCGATCTCGGCCATCGAGCCACTCACGGTGTCCACCAATTCACTGGGGATTTCCTCGAGAAATCGCGAGGGCTTGGAAGCACGAAGCTGCTGTTCGTTGCCAAACACGCGTCGATAAACCGCTCGCGTAAGAGTCAGCGAAGTGCGCGCTCGAGTCATTCCCACGTAGCAGAGCCGGCGCTCCTCTTCGATGCCTTTCTCTTCATTGATGGAGCGACCGTGGGGACATATACCCTCCTCCATGCCGGTCAAGAAAACATGATCGAATTCGAGCCCCTTGGTGCTGTGAAGAGTGATCAGAGTTACGCCGGGCTTGTCTTCGAAGGAGTCCGCATCGCTTACGAGGGCCGCAGCGTCGAGGAAATCAGTGAACGTCTCGCCGGCGTCCATGCTCTCCGCGACAGCGCGCGTCAATTCTTCCAGATTCTCTATTCGCGCGACGTCGTCCGGAGTGTTGCGATCCTTGAGCATGTCCATATAACCGGTCTCTTCCAGAACAAAGCGCAGGAAGTCCGCCGGCTGTTTTTCTGTCACCGATTTCAGCTTGCCGATCAGCTCCTGAAAAGTGCGCAAAGGAGCGACCGCCCGGCCTGCGGCTGCGGTAGAAACCGTTTTTTCGATTGCGGCCCAGAGGGACGATGCATCGGCGCGGGAAAGTTCGCGCAGCGAATCGACGGCGGTCTTGCCGATGCCGCGCGGGGGAACATTCAGGACGCGTAACAAGGAGACATCGTCTTCGGGATGCATAGCCAGGCGGACGTAAGCAAGGGCGTCCTTGACTTCGGCACGGTTGTAAAAGCTGAATCCCCCGACCAACTTGTAGCGCAATCCACGGCGGCGAAAAACTTCCTCGAAAGCCCGAGACTGGAAATTGGTGCGATATTCCACGGCACAGGTTTGCGACGAGTCGTCGTTGAGCAGGCGTTCCAGCTCTCCAGCAACGAATTCCGCCTCGGCCTGGGCGTCGCGCGCCTCGAAATACCGCAAGTTGCCACCCGGTCCCTTGGCGGCGCTGAGGGTTTTGCCAAGACGATCCGCGTTGTTCTTAACCACGGCACCCGATGCGTCGAGAATATTTTGGGAGGAGCGGTAGTTGCGCTCGAGGCGAACGACGCGCGCGGAAGGGAAATCGCGGGAGAAACCCAGCAAAATGGAGACATCGGCTCCGCGCCAGCGGTAAATGGACTGATCTTCATCGCCGACCACGCAGATGTTTTGCCTGGAGCCCGCAAGAAGGCGAAGCAGCTCGTACTGTACGCGGTTGGTGTCCTGATATTCGTCGACGTGGATGTACTGGAATTTAGCTTGCCATTTTTCACGCACCGCCGGGGATTCGCGCAAGAGGCGGGCGCAACGCAACAACAAATCATCGAAGTCAAGCGCATTGCATTGATGGAGCAATGTTTCATACGCAACGAAAACGTCCGCCACGCGACGGCCGTCGGGGCCTATTGCCTCGGCGCGCATCATTTCGGGTGACTGGCTATGATTCTTGGCAAAACTGATGCGGCTCAAAATATTTCTTGGTGTCAGATCATCTTCTTCGACACCGAGCTTGGTCATAGCCAGCTTCACGGCAGCGAGCTGATCATCGTCGTCGTAGATGGCAAAATCGCGCGGCAGGGCGGCACTTGGCGCTTCACGGCGCAAAAGCCGTGCGCAAAGAGAATGAAAGGTTGAAACCCAGGGTTGCGCGGGCGGAACTCCAGCGCGCAAGAGAAGATCCGACACGCGCGTGCGCATTTCCTCCGCTGCTTTGTTCGTGAAGGTGACGGCCAGGATAGCTTCCGCAGACACGCCGTGCGCGATCAGGTTGGCCATGCGGAAGGTGATAGCGCGCGTTTTACCTGTCCCAGCGCCTGCAAGGATCAGCACCGGACCTTCCGTTGTTTCCGCCGCTAGCCTTTGTTCAGTGTTTAGTTCGTCCAGGAGAGTGAGCATGAGTCGGCAGCAATCAGGAAAAAAAGCACTGGGTTATGTTAGCTGAGCGCGCGAGAGGGCGCAAACCGCCTATATTAATTGTTTTTGAAGCGAGGTAAGGTCAAGAGTTGTTTTATCCCGGAGAGCGGGGAATGGGAGCAGGAAATCAGGTCCCTCCCGTGCGGCTAAGATCAATCTCGAAGTAGGTGAGTGAACGATTCTTCTCGAGCACTTGCACTTCGGGCACGTAGAGGTGGGCCGTGCCCAGCAGATCGAATTGTCCCTGCAAATCGAAATAGAGCAGACCCTGCAAGGTACCGTGAGGGGCGACAATGTTTCCCGGCAATCCTGCCTCTCGCCCGGCCGCCTCCGTCGCTGTCCAATTCTTGTCACGCCTGCTGTTGGGACCTCCGTGGGGGATGGGAAATTTCCTGCGGGTTGCCGTCGGGTCCTGCGCGGAGGGACGCAGGACGGCGTCAGCGAGACCTGAAGGGGAGAGAGCCTCGATTTGTTGACGATCATTTTCTGAAAGTGCAACGAGGAGGCGGATTCTATCCAGGTTGATCTTGATACTGTCATCCGTATCGTTTCGAAAGGTCACCCGGATAGCCAAAACGCCGGCAGCGAGGGGGGATTTTTTGGGGAATTTCTCCTTGTACTGCGCCGCTTCCGTCCAAGGCATGACCGAGATTGTGAAACCTTCGTGGGACTCGAGCGAGGTGGCCTTTAACGGGCGTTGCTGCGTGTATGCGGGGGTAACGAGAACAAGAAGAGCGGCCAATTGCGGAATGAAGATGGCAAATTTTCGCATCCGGTTATAATAGAACTTTTGCATCTTGACGCCTTCGATTCCCGGGGGATGCACGGGGTTGCCCTGAGCTCCGCGCCGCTGGGTTGCAGCGGAGCGAGACAGACCGGAGCACCGATTAGTGTATTTCATTTATAGCTTACTCATGGGCACTACCGCTCTTTTGCTCACGCCTTTCTGGGTGGTGCAGGGGTTGCGGCACGGAAAATACTTTTCTAATTTGGGCCAGCGGCTCGGTTTTTCTTTTCCCTCGCTGAGCAAGCTGCAGCCGAATCGACCGGGAGCGATCTGGGTGCATGCGGTCTCCGTTGGCGAGGCACTCTCCAGCATCACACTCGCGCGGCGGTTGAAGGAGGCATATCCTGATCGTCCGCTCGTCGTTTCCACAACGACCATCACGGGCCAGGCATTGGCGCGTGAACGCATGCCCTTCGCCGATGCGGTGGTGTACTTTCCGCTTGATTGGACCTTTTGCGTGCGCCAGGCCATGCGTGCGGTGAAGCCGGCAATGGTCATTATTCTCGAAACGGAAATCTGGCCAAACTTTCTTCGTGAGGCGCGCAGGAGCGAGATTCCTGTGATCTTTGTCAGCGCCAGGATTTCGGACCGCTCCCTTGCCCGCTACCAAAAATACTTCAGAGTATTCGGAGTCTTTCTGCGTCCATTTTTGCGCCGGGCGCTCTCTTGCGCAAGCTCCTTCTTGATGCAGAGCGAAACGGACGCAGCACGAATCCGCGCTCTCGGTGCGCCTGCAGATCGTGTTTGGGTCAGCGGGAATTGGAAATATGACCAGGAGCTGCCGGCCTCGACACCCCTCGCGGAATGGCTGGAGGCAGAGGCGAGGCGGCTTGGACGCTCGCCGATCATCGTGGCGGGGAGCGTAGTGGCCACGGAGGAACCGCTGGCACTGATCGCCTTCGGAACGCTCCAGGGTGAGCATCGGAACGCATTTCTCGTGCTTGCACCGCGTAAACCGGAACGCTTTGACGCCGCCGCCGAATTCGTGGAGGAGTCTCACCGCAAATACATCCGCCGGTCGCAATTGCCAATTGCAGGATCTGCGCAAGCGGGAGTGTCCCCTAATGGGGATACTGCGATTCCCAAAGATGTGACGGTTCTTCTGCTCGATAGCATCGGGGAGCTTGCGTCGCTGTATCGCCTTGCGGACGGCGCGTTTGTTGGCGGATCGCTGGTGCCCTCGGGGGGCCACAATATTCTGGAGCCTGCGGCATTCGGGAAAATTCCAGTGTTTGGACCATCCATGGAAAATTTTGCGGAGATGGCCGCGCGGTTTGTTGCGGCAGGTGCGGCAATTCAGGTGGAGAGTCCCGAGGACGCCGGAGTCGCCTGGATTGAGCTACTGCGCGAGCCGGGACGCATGAAGCAGATGGGAGAGACGGCGAGGAACCTGGTCGAGGGCAGCCGTGGTGCTACGAATCGCGCGATGGCGGAAATCTCGAAATACATGCCTGTGGGCCGGGACGGAAAATAGATGAAACATTCTGCGCCAGTCCGTCTGCTGCTCTGGCCGCTTTCCGTTATTTACGGGAGGTATGTCCGCTTCCGGCAGTGGCTGTACGCGCGAGGCTGGCTGCGGCAGAAACGGCTCCGAGGCGTCGTGATCAGCATCGGCAATCTTAGCGTCGGCGGAACGGGAAAGACGCCCATGGTTCTTTGGCTGACGGAAAGACTGCTTGCTCGGGGAAAAAAAGTTGCCATATTGAGCCGAGGTTATCGCGGTTCGAACGGCACCAGTGATGAGGTCGAGCTGATGAAACGGCACTTGCAGGACCGGGTTGAATTCGGAATTGGCAAGAACCGTTTTCTGGAAGGGCAGCGTATCGAAGCGCGACACCACATCGATGTTTTCTTGTTGGATGATGGTTTTCAACATCTCCCGTTGGCACGCGATTTGGATATCGTCTTGATCGATGCTTCGCGGGAAATGGCTAAGGAGCAGCTGCTTCCTGCAGGAAGTCTTCGCGAGCCGTTCTCGTCGATGATGCGCGCCGATCTATTAGTTTTCACTCGCGTTGAAAATGCTCCCGAGGCACGGGCTGCCATTCAGAGAATGGGGAAGATCCCCGTCTTCGCGGCGGAGACACGGTTGCTGGGGTTCCGATTGCTCGGTGGAGATAGGGCCGTGTTTCGAGCGGATGCACTTGGCCCGGGCCCATTTTTCGCATTTTGCGGCATTGGAAACCCGAACGCATTCTTTCGCGATCTTGAAACCTGGAGCGTGCCTATCGCGGGAACGAGAATCTTCCGCGATCATTTTCGGTACGGATCAAATGATGCCGCGCTACTCGAAAGAGCGGCGGCCCAGGCGAACGCGAAGGCATTTGTAACCACCGAGAAAGACGCAGAGAAT
>Ga0210400_10000734_pt1 | contig 34696 bp, 28 predicted proteins | sample IncBWH26MmetaG_FD_155456 | JGI IMG/M metagenome (GOLD analysis project Ga0210400, IMG submission 155456) | Forest soil microbial communities from Barre Woods Harvard Forest LTER site, Petersham, Massachusetts, United States - Inc-BW-H-26-M | ecosystem: Environmental > Terrestrial > Soil >... | reverse complement strand
CGTTCCAATATTGCCGCCCACCGCAGCTCGGCGTCCGCCCGCCGCGACAATTTCGCCCGTTAAAGCAGTTGTTGTGGTCTTGCCATTGGAGCCAGTGATGGCTACGATGCGTCCGGGAAAGAACTGAGCGGCCAGTTCGATTTCGCCAATAACGTTTTCGCCGAGGGCGCGCGCCTGCACCAGCGGGGGCGCATCGGTCGGCACGCCGGGACTGACTACGATGAGATCTTGCCCTCCAAAAGTCCGCTCGCCGTGGCCGCCCGTCTCGACCGCGATGCCCTGGTCGAGCAGCACCGGAATTTCCTCTTTCAGTTGGTCTGGAGGCTTAGTATCAGAAACCGTGACACGCGCGCCTTTGGCCTTCAGAAAGAGCGCCGAGGCGATCCCAGATTTACCCAGGCCCACCACCAGCACGCGTTTGTTGTTTACGTCCATAAGAACTGACTCACCACCGAGTTATCGAGCCACGGGGAAACCAAACAAGATTTTCACCTTTCTCAGCGCTCGGCGGTAAGGGTTTTGATTTTCGTTACTTTATCTTCTCTAGTGACTCTGTGTCTCTGTGGCGCAGACCTATCTTAGCTTCAACGTCGTCAACGCGAACAATGCGAACACCAGCGAGGCGATCCAGAAACGCACAATAATCTTCGACTCCGACCAACCTAATAATTCAAAGTGATGGTGAATGGGCGCCATCTTGAAGATACGCTTCTTGCGCAGTTTGTAGGATCCCACTTGCAAAATCACGGAAAGCGCCTCAATCACGAACACGCCTCCAATGAAAGGCAGCAAAAGCTCCTGTTTAATCATTACCGCAACCGTGCCGATGGCGCCGCCGAGAGCGAGCGAACCTACGTCGCCCATGAACACTTCCGCGGGATGAGCGTTGTACCAAAGGAAGCCGATTGCCGCGCCAACCATGGCGCCGCAAAAAATTGTCAGTTCGCCAACTTGTGGCATGCGCTCCAGTTCAAGATAGGAAGCGAATGTAGCATGGCCGCTGACGTAAGTAAGCACGGCCAGGGCCCCTGCGGCAATCACGGTGCAACCGATGGCCAATCCGTCCAAACCATCGGTCAAATTCACAGCGTTGCTCGACCCCACAATCACCAGGACGACAAAAGCGATGAACGGCAGGAATGCTAGAGGCCACAAATGAGGATAGTGCTCAAGACTCCCGATTACGAGGTCCGGCCGAAACTGCTTGACGAAAGGCACCAGTAGCTTAGTCGAATAGAGGCCTCGCGCCTGCATTGCGATTAGTGCGACCGCGATAAGAATGCTAGTCGCGATTTGAAAACCAATTTTCGCTTTACCGGTCAACCCCAGATTCCGCCGATGCACAACTTTGATGTAGTCGTCACTGAAGCCGATGGCGGCGAAGGCAGTCGTGGCAAGAACGGCAATCCACACGAATCGATTAGTCAGATCAGCCCATAGCAGGGTTGGAATCACGATGGAAATGGCAATCAACAGGCCGCCCATTGTGGGAGTTCCAGCTTTTTTCTGGTGGGTTTTGGGCCCCTCTTCGCGGATGTATTGTCCGATCTGAAATTCGCGGAGACGATTGATGACAAGAGGGCCAACGATAAGTCCCGTGAACAGTGCGGTGAGACTGGCGAACGCGGTTCGAAAGGTCAAATAGCGGAAGATGCGAAAAGGCGGAAAATAGTGAAACAGCTTCTCGTACAGCAGCCAATAAAGCAATCGGCCTCCGTTTCGTCGTTAGTCGTTTAGCCGTTGGTACAACCTACGACTACCGACGGGCGACTGATGACTTTCGCGACTGCCATTTTTCCAATGCTCGTTCCAGTTTCACCCCGCGGGACGCCTTCAGCAATACCACGTCTCCGTCGCGGGCTTCGCTAGCCAGCCATTCGCCCGCTTCTTCTGGCGTGGCGACGAACTCGGCCTTCATTCCGACGTCGCGCGCAGCTTCAACCATTTGTTGCGACTGACCTTGCACTCCTAGCAGGAGGTCAATCTTCTTGCTCGCGATATGCCGTCCACCTTGGCGGTGAAGTTCCTCGCCCGCCGGGCCCAGTTCGAGCATCTCGCCGGCTACAACAATCCTTCGCTTTGCAGGCATTGCTGCCAATGCGTCGACCATGGCTTCGAGTGCTTTCGGATTGCAATTGTAACAATCGTTGATGACGGTGATGTTACCCAGCTTGACGACCTGTCCGCGCTTGTCCGCAGGGGCAAGCGATGCCAATGCAGCGGCCGCTTCCGAAGGGCTCAACCCTCGCTCCAGGCCTACTGCAACCGCCGCCAGCGCGTTGTAGATGTTGTGCGCACCTACCAGGTGCAGGACGGCTTTTTCCCGGCAACTTCCGGCTACCACGTCGAACGTGGACCCATCCGAGCCTCGCGGCAGAATGTTCTCTGCCTGCACATCCGCCGAGGCCCGCAGGCCGTATTGAACCACCTTGCCTCGAAAATCGCGGCCAAACTGCGAAACATATTCGTCATCCGCATTCAGTATTGCGGTTCCGTTGGCGGGCAGGGCTTCAATCAGTTCGTATTTTGCGCGGGCGATTCCCGCCACTGATTTAAAAAACTCCAGATGTACCGGCGCAACATTCGTCACCACACCGATTTCAGGCTGCGCGATTTTCGCCAGGGCGGCAATCTCACCCGCGTGAGACATTCCCATCTCGATCACCGCGATGTCGTGCTCCGGTTCGATCTTGAGGAGCATCAGGGGGAGACCAAAATGATTGTTGAAGTTGCCCTCGGATTTCAGCACTCGGAAGCGAGTCGATAGCACGTGTGCAACCGCTTCTTTGGTGGTGGTCTTTCCCGCCGATCCGGTGACTCCGATCACGGGCTTTCCCCACAAACGGCGAACCGCGCTGGCCAGGGTCTGCAGAGCAACCAGAGTATCGTCCACGGTCATTAGGCGGTTCTTAACGGAATAGCGAGCGAGTTGGTCTCTACGGATGACTGCCGCGGTTGCGCCTTGTTCCAACGCTTGACTGACGAAATCGTGGCCGTCCATGCGTTCTCCCTTGACCGCAAAGAAAAGCTCTCCTGGCTGAACGGTACGGGAGTCGATGGAGTATCCTTGCGCCATCGCGGCGGCGTCAAACTCCCCAGCTGCAGAAAGAAATTCGGCGACCCGAGAAAGTGGCAGCTTCATGAGTTCTTTCCGGCAGCGGTATTTGCCGATTCGCAATTGTATCCGGCGGCGCGCAAGATCTGGTGCGCGACTTTAACGTCGTCAAAGGGAACGGACCCTTCGCGCGTGACTTGCACTTTCTCGTGGCCCTTGCCAGCGATCAGGACAATGTCGCCCGGCACAGCTTCGCTTATGGCCAGCGCGATTGCCGTTTTCCGGTCCGGCTCTACCTTATATTTTGTACAGGAACGTTGCAGGCCAACCATGGCGTCGTTGATAATGGCCAGCGGATCCTCACTGCGCGGATTGTCCGAAGTGAGCACTACGAAATCGCTGCCCCGACCAGCGGCGTCCCCCATCAGCGGACGCTTGGCCCGGTCACGATCGCCACCGCAGCCAAACACGGTGATGACGCGTCCTTTCGGTCTCGCCTGTTGGACAAATTCACGGGCCAGAGATGTCAGATTGCGAAGCGCATCGTCGGTATGAGCGTAGTCCACGACCACCGTAAACGGTTGCTTGCAATCCACGCGCTCGAAACGCCCCGGTACCGACGAAAGGCTGGCGATTCCGCATGCGATCGAATCCGGCTTGCAGGCACGCGCATAGGCCGCGCCTGCTGCAGCCAGAATGTTGAACACGTTTACTTTACCAATCAGCGGCGAAAAGACGGGGACGACGTCTTCGGGCGTCATCAAATCGAACCGCGTACCTCGGGGTGTGATGTCAACCTTATCGGCGTGCAGGTCGCCGCTTTTCAAACCGTAAGTCAAGACCTGAGACCCACGTTTCTTGGTCACCTTGACAAGTTTATGACCGTATTCGTCATCGGCATTGACGACGGCGACGCGAGGCGGATCGGTGCCGCAGCCTTCGAACAGGATCTGCTTCGCCGCTAAATATTCTTCCATGTTGTGATGATAATCGAGGTGGTCCCGGGTCAGATTGGTGAATACGGCCACATCGAATGGAATCCCGTAGACGCGTTGCTGGGCCAGAGCATGGGAAGAAACTTCCATGACCGCTTCCGTCGCCCCGTTTCCGAAAGCCTCCGCCAAAATGCGGTTCAAATCAAGCGCTTCAGGCGTGGTATGCGGGGCAGGGAGCACTTTCCCAGCCACGTGATATTCGATTGTCCCTATCAACGCGCTCTTGCGATTGGCTGCTGAGAGAATCGCTTCGAGCAGGAATGCGGTTGTGCTTTTTCCGTTCGTGCCCGTGATGCCAGTGATCGCGAGCCGCTCGGCGGGACGCTTATAAAAGTTAGCGCTCAGTCGAGCCAGCGCACGGCGACCGTGCGGCACTTGCACCCAAGCTATTCCGTCACGTGGCTGTTCTGTTGCAGAGTCGGTGACAACGGCCACGGCACCCGCTGCGATTGCTTTGTCTATGAATTTACTTCCATCGCTCGTCTCGCCTCGCATGGCGACGAATGCGTCACCCGGTCTTATCCGCCTCGAGTCGTATTCCAACCCGCTAATACTCGAATTACCGCTCTGGGCGAGGACTTCCGCGCCGTGCAGAAGCTGAGCCAAATTCATTGGGGTTCCATTGTGAGCTTACTCTAATCCGGGGTCTTCAGCGTAGCCGAAGGCTTGTCGCCTATTCCACTTGCCGACCGGCTCATTTGCAGACCGCCCGGACGAGCCGTCCAGGGCTGCGGGAACATTTTTAGCGGCCGAATTTCACTGTTACCCGCGATCCTGTTGCAACATGCGATCCCGCTGCGGGAGACTGCTCCCGAGCGATCCCGCTGCCTGCTGCATCGAGGTCCAGACTGTTGTCCTCGGCCAGTTCGATCGCCCCCCGCACGCTCTTACCCACGAAAGACGGTACGACAATTCCGCCCCGCTCCACATCCAATACCACCGTGCCGCTGGATGGTGGGGGATTGGACGCGGCAGCCGCGACTGGCTGGGAGTTCGGCGCCGGTGGAGGTTGCGCTGACTCCGCGCCCGACGACGCCACCGCTTCACTCTGACGCAAGGCCGCGCGGACTACCACACCTCCAGTTGGCTCTGGCTTTGCGTTGGCAAGTGTATTCGGCATGGCCGGGGCTGCACTCGTGGTTGGAGAATCCGCCATATCCAGCGCCTCTCCCAAATGGTCAGGCGAACCCTCCGCGAGTTCCTGGGTTTTCACTTGACGCGACGCCAGAATCATTTGCCGGCTCTTGGGCAACTCCACATCATGCGGAGTGTGCAGGTATTCCAAGACCTGTTGCGCGACTCGTTGGAACACGGGCGCTGATACTTGCCCGCCTTGATGGAGCCCGACGGCGGAATCCAGAATCACCGCAACCACGATCGCGGGATTGTTTATGGGAGCGAATCCGGCAAAGGAGGCGACGTATTTCGTACGCGAATAGGCATGGGTCGCCGGGTCCACTTTTTGTGCGGTGCCCGTCTTGCCCGCGGAAGAGTAACCTTCGAGGACAGCTTTTTTCCCGGTGCCTTCGAGCACGACCTTCTGCATCATCTGCTTCATTTCCGCGGCGGTGAACGATGAAATCACTCGCCGCCCATCGGCGGGATGAAAGGCAACGGTCTGCGGGGAGGGTTGCGGAGCGGTCGTCGCTGCGACGATACGCGGCGGCACCGCGACACCGTCATTCGCAATCGTGGAAACCAAAGACGCCAACTGCAGCGGCGAAATTCCAATCTCCTGTCCCATCGAGATCGCACCAATGGAAACTCTCGACCACCGGTTCACCGGTTTGGTCAAACCCCGGGTCTCGCCGGGTAATTCGATTCCCGTCTGCTGTCCAAAGCCAAAAGCTCGAATGTATTTGTAGAACCGATCCTCGCCCAGGCGAAGCGCGATCTTGATGGCGCCCACGTCGCTCGACTCAGCCAAAATGCCCCAGACCGGAAGCAGCCCGTGAGGCCGGCTATCGCGAATGCGCATGCCGTTGATGACGATCGATCCCATCTGGCAATCGAACACTTCATCCGGACGGGTTAGCTTTTCTTCCAGCGCCGCGGAAATCGTCACCACTTTAAAAGTCGAGCCAGGCTCGTAGACGTCACTGACAGCGTGGTTTTTCAGGCGCTCCGGCGTGATTTCACGCGTCAGATTGGGATTGAATGTGGGTTGGTTGGCAAGTGCGAGGATTTCTCCGGTGCGCGGGTTCTGCACAATGACTGTGCCGCTAATGGCGTGAGTCTGCTGCATTCCCGTCGCCAGTTCGCGTTCGGCAATGTACTGGATCTGCTGATCGATTGTGAGAACTACATTCTCACCCGGCTCGGGCTGCTTTTCGACACTGCCGAACCATTTACGGTGAGCGTCGACCGAGATGAGCATGCGTCCTGGGCTGCCGCGCAGTTTGTCGTCATACTGACGCTCGATCCCGCTCAGACCCTCGTCATCCATGCCAACGTAACCCAGCACCTGGGCCGCCAGTTCGCGCTTGGGATAAAAACGCCTGGACTCTTTCTGGAAGTAAATTCCCCGCAAATTCAGCGAGCGTATCCGGTCGGCAGTCTCCGCATCTGCCTTGCGCGCCACCCAACAAAACGTGCGCGCAGCTTTGCATTTGGCCAGGGTTTCGCGCGGATCGGTTTTGGTAATTCTCGAAATCAGCGAGATGGTCCCGGCGAGGTCGGGGATTTCCGTGGGGACAGCGAACGCGGAATCCACGGAAATTGACATCGCCAGTTCGCGCCCGGTCCGATCGTAGATGATTCCGCGCCTGGCTGAGACCTCCTCCGTACGCTCGCGCTCATGCATGGCGCGCTTTTCAAAACTGCCGTAGCGAAAGATTTGTAGGTAGACCAGACGCAGACAAATGCCCCCGCACCACAGCACGAGAACTGCGGCCAGCAGGTAGAGTCGGGCATTGGTGCTATTGCGGGGTGTGTTGGCAGCCACGGATCGCGCCCTCTAGACAAACATGGCGGCCCGCCGATTTAGGGAAGCCGCCAGGAACTGGGCCACGGATTTGCACCGATATTCACGGATTCTCTTCTTGCCTGAATCCGTGTTCATCCGCGTAAATCCGTGGCTATTTTTTTTAGTGGACGGGCGAAGCCCGCCTTCCGCAAACTCAAGGCAACGAGACTACCGATATCGAAGCGCTGGCCATCACCGGTTCGTTGACATCCGGCGTGGCGGACTCCATGCGGATTACCTGGCCCGCCTGGGGTGGTTGCATTCCGTACTGCCGGGCCAGCCGATCAATCCGTTCCGGAGAGCGCAGTGACGCCTCTTCCAATCGGAGCGTGCGGTTCAGTTCCGTAAGTCCATTGCATTCGTTCTTCATGAATTCGATCTTGTAGCCGTACTCGATGGCCTTGAAGTGCTGCCAGGTATAAGTCATGACCAGTAGAAAAAGGCAGCCCAGGGCGACGCCGAATTGTCTCATCTCGCGGCTTCGTCGAGGATCTTCGAGTTTTACCAGGCGCGAATTGTCAATCGGCTTGGCGAAGTAGATTTCCGGTGTGCCAGTCCAGCACGGCTTGCGCCGCCGGCTTCGCACTGCGCCTTGTACTGCCACGACTGCTGCGGCCATTTACGCCACCCCAAGAAACGTGGAATCGAACGCTCGTTCACCTTCGATTGCTGTATACCAGTACGGCGGGTGCGCGTCGCGGGAGTCATTTATGTGAGCGTGCGTCTCCGCGCACTCGACAGTTGAAATCAGTTCATCAATTAAAGTGCCCGTAAACATCACCAGCCTCCGTTTTACTTTGGTCTCTTTTCTTTTCTAACTAGCTTGTCATCCCGAGTGAAGCGAGAAAGCTGCGGTTTCTCCGCGAAGCAAACTGCAGATTCCTCGCTTCGCTGGGAACGACAATTCTTAGACAACTAAACTCTTTCCGCCGCCCGCAATTTCGCGCTGCGCGACCGCGGATTGGAATCAATCTCTTCTTCCCCGGCGGTCACAGGCTTTTTGGTCAGCAACTTGTAATTACCCTGCTTCACTCCCTCGCGGAGAGCATCTTTCACGATGCGGTCCTCCAGCGAGTGGAAGCTGATGATCACCAGCCGTCCGCCTGGTTTGAGCACCCGCGGGGCTGCATCGAGCAGCGCCCGCAGGTCCCTCAACTCGTTGTTTACGAAGATTCGGATTGCCTGGAAAGTTCTGGTCGCCGGATGAATCCTTCGTTCGGCCTGATTCATTGGCCGGGCCGCGGCTGATATGACATCCGCAAGTTGTGCGGTAGATCGTATCGGCCGCGACCGGACAATGGCTCTGGCGATTCTCCGCGACCTCCTTTCCTCACCGAATTCGTAAATCAGATTGGCGAGTGTGACCTCGTCGACCTGGTTTACCACTTGTTCGGCGGTCTGCCCGGCTTGCGGATTCATTCGCATGTCGAGCGGTCCTTCCGCCTGAAAACTAAAGCCTCGCGCGGGATCGTTTAGTTGCAAGCTGCTCATGCCCAAGTCGGCCAGCAAACCATCGATGGCTGTTGGTCGTTGGTCATAGGCAACTTCTGCAAACGATTTGTGGAGCAGAGTGATCAAAGGCCAGTCCGGCTGTTGATCTTGACCAACGACCAACGACGAACGACCAACGACCAGTCTTTCTCGCGCGATGTCCAGCGCCCCAGGATCCTTATCGAGCCCAATCAAATGTCCCGGTGCGCCGAGGCGTCTTGCGATTTCGAAACTGTGCCCGCCCAGACCCACCGTAGCGTCGATATACGTCCCGCCGCGCTGGATAGCTAAAAAGTCGATCGCTTCTTTTAAAAGAACAGGAACATGGCTCATTTTGCTTCCACCGCCATGCCCAACCCCCTGAGGGGTGTCTGTTGAACCCTCGGCCACTAGATGCCCAATTCGTCGAGCGTCTTCTCATCCTCAGCCGTGAACTTCTCTTCTTCCATCTGCTGCCGGTACGCTTGTAGGTTGCGGACTTCCAGATACGTCTGGTATCCGCTGACCGCTACTTCTCCCTTGATCTCCGCCGCATCGCGCAACAGTTGGGGCATCAGCAACCGCCCCTGCCCATCCATCTCGACCACCTGTCCCCAATAGTTCACTTTGCTTAAGAACTTTTTCTTCGTGGGGTTGAAGGTCGACAGCCCTGCCAACTTCTGCTCGATCCGCTCCCATTCCTCGAAGGGATACACTTGAGCAACCTTCCCATCCAGGCTGGTGATGTAAAATTGCGTTCCATACTTCTCGTCGATTACGCGTTTGAATTCCGCGGGGACCTTGAGCCGTCCCTTTTCGTCGACGCGAGTTGGGTGATTGCCGCGAAACATGTGTTCGGCCCTTTGCCGGGCCGGAAAGTCTGTGAGCAACAACTGCCACAGCTACGAGGGAGGTAAAAGCGGCCAAAATGCTGGTCGATTGCGGTTCGTTAGGGCTGTTTTTGGGGGTGTCAGCTTCAAATTCCACTGGCGCCTCTCAGTTTTCCAGTCTTGCCCACGACCTTTACTGCGTCGACCACTTTATACCACTTTCAACCACATCTTACGCCTAAGCTGTTTGTTGTCAATAACAAAGTTAGGGGTTGTTGCCCCATCCCATGTCCTCAATTGGAAAGCACCATAAATTGTAGCTAACTGATTCGGTGACCACAATGGGTAGCGTTTAGAGTCTTGAGTCCATTTTAGATGTTCTCCTATTGTTCGCCCTTGACATTTCCACATTTAAGTAGGTGGCCGATGGGAAAATGAATTTGCCAATGATCCATCGTGTCGAGTTCGAGCAGTGGGTACCGGTGGCGACCGAGAGAGTCTTCCTGTTTTTTGCCAATCCGAACAACCTGCCTCGCATTATGCCTCGCGAGATTGGAACTAAACTCGTGGCGCTGAGACTTGTGCCTCCTCCTCCTGTTCCCATCGGACAGCAAGCCATTCCGAGAGATGACTCGCTTGCGGGCTTAGGCTCGGAGATCGTAACCTCCTTTCGACTCTTTCCATTTCTTCCCCTCCGCGCGCAATGGATCGCCCTAATCACGGAGTTCGAATGGAACCACCATTTCGCCGACATACAAAGGGAAGGTCCATTCAAGCGATTTCAACATCGCCACGAGTTTTCAACGAAGACGCGAAACAACGTGAAGGGGACAATAGTCCGTGACGTGATCGAGTACGACCCAGGCTTTGGGCTGCTGGGTCAGCTACCGCAGAAATTCTTTATCGCTCCGACCCTCAGGCAAACATTCGAGTACCGGCAGCAGATGCTGGAAAAACTGCTGGGCTAAGCAAGTTTGGTGATACACTCCCGCCGTCGTTTCCTTTCTCCTTTTTAAATCGACAATCGGAGGTGGTCCATGGGCTTGAACCGCAGTCGGATCTGGCTGGGAGGCTTAGCCGGAGGTGTGGTCTGGTTAATCTGGAGCTTCCTGGTCGGGCAATTCATCATTGGGAACGCACGTTATCTGGCGACGCAAAATGCCGGCCTGTTTTTGAAGACGCCGCGCTACCCGTTCTTTGCGGGACAGTGGATTTTGATCCTGTTTGTGCTGGCCATGATCGTCGCGCATTTGTACGCTTGGGCACGCCAGACTCTCGGCCAAGGTCCTGGGACTGCGCTAAAGATTGGATTCCTCGTAGGTTTCGCCGCAGGCTTCCCCGGAAACTTCGCCCAAGCCTGTTGGTCACCGATCGATCGTACGTTTCCCTTGGGCTGGATGCTGGATATGTGGGTAGGCTCAATTCTGGCGACGCTGGTCGCGGGATGGCTCTACAAAGATTAATTTCGTGTGTAGGCGGGCCGCCAAGCCCGCCTACTTGAGTGGCTCCACGACAACCGCCGTCCCATAAGCCAACACTTCAGTGACGCCTTGCATAATTTCCGTGGCGTCGTAGCGAGCGCCTACGACTGCGTTTCCGCCCAGTTCGGCGGCGTGTTGCAGCATCAAGTCAAAGGATTCGGCGCGAGTCTTTTCGCACAGATTCGTGAGCAGCGTGATGTTGCCGCCCAGGATAGTTTGCAGTCCCGCTCCAATGGTACCAAAGATTGATCGCGACCGAACCACGATGCCGCGAACCACGCCCAGGCTGCGAACTACACGAAAACCATCCAGCTCGAATTGCGTAGTCACCATGCTGTGGGCGACCATTCGCCCCGGCGCACTGTAGCTCATGCCCATGGCATTGTCCTCTCCTGACGACAACCGCGGCTGCACAGCCACATCTCCTGCATTACGCTATTCCAATTCCGCCGCAATCACAAATTCCCGCTCGGCTAAGTTGTACTCGATGCGCAATACATTCGGTTTGCAACACACTTGGCAATCTTCTATATAGGACTGCCGGCGGCCAGCCGATTCATCCACCGTGGTCTGGTTAGATTCGCCACACCCTGCGCATTGGAATCTGGCCTTCACCCCGTGATTTTAGAACGGAAACGCGCACGTTGTTTTCCCCACCCGACTAATATCTGTCTCTCGTCGGGGACGGAAAATTCATCCACCATCACCCAAGGACCTGTCTTTTCACGAATTGTTCATACCCCTGTAACCCGTCTTTCACGGACTTGTCGCTAAGCTGATGGTCTCCGTGAAACTTAACAGAATATCCAACTTCCCCAGGAGGAAATCAATGTCACGCGTAGCCCAGTGGAAAGTCACCGCTCTCTCTACGGTTCTCTTGTTGGCAATTTCAGCGCCACTTCTCAACGCCGCATCTACGGCGTCTTCCAACAGCAAGTTTAAACGTGTACTACTCGTCAGCGTCGATGGAATGCATGCCGTGGACTACCTGAACTGCTCACAGGGAGTTAGCGGAGTGAACGGCGGACAACCTTACTGCTCGAACTTGGCGAAATTGGGCCAGACCGCCGTGAACTATCTGGATACGAGCACGTCGCGGCCTTCCGATTCCTTCCCCGGCTTGACGACGATCGTATCGGGGGCCACACCGCGGCTCCATGGTGCGTTTTACGACGTCGCATACGACCGGGTTCTGGCTCCTCCGATTAAGAAAACAGGCAACGGCGTTAAGGGTGGATCGTGCACTCCCAACCAGCCGAATGGCACCAGGACGGAGTACGAAGAGGGCATCGACATCAACCAGCAATTCTTGAACGGCATCGACGGTATCAGCACCAAGAACGGAGATGGAGGCATCAATTCCATTGACCCTGAGCGCTTGGAACGTGACCCTTTTAATGGCTGCGAACCAGTCTATCCGTGGAACTTTGTACGGACGAACACGATTTTCGGAGTAATCCACGCGGCGGGCGGATATACGGCGTGGTCTGACAAGCACCCAGCCTACGCCTCGGTTTCCGGTCCCGGTGACGGCAGGAACCTGGACGATTTCTATGCACCCGAAATCAATTCCATGGTGGTCGCCTTGCCCGGTGTTAAGACAGTTCAAGGGCTGGCCTGCGATCCCATTCCGGACCCGAACGCCGATCTTACCGCCTGGACCAACAGTTTTCTAAACATTCAGTGCTACGACACGCTCAAAGTGAACGCCATTCTCCACGAGATCGATGGCTTGAGCCACAACGGAAAGAAGGAGACCAAGGTACCCACAATCTTTGGCATGAATTTCCAGGCCCTAAGCGTTGGACAGAAGCTGATTGAGGCCAACGTGGGCAGCGGTGGCTATTCGGACGCGATGGGCACTCCTAGCGCTCTGTTGCTTCAGGAAATCGAGTTTGTCGACGCGTCGATCGGGGCATGGGTTGCAGAATTGCAAAAGCAGGGCTTGCTGGATTCGACGCTGATCATCATCACCGCCAAGCATGGTCAGAGTCCGATTGACTCCCAACGCTATGTTGGAATTACCACGAATGGGCCTGTGACCACTTCCCCGAGCCTTTTGATCGACAACTGTCTGCCACCCTCCGAATCAAATTCCGGCGGCCAGATCGGTCCGACGGAAGACGATGTTTCCCTGTTGTGGTTAAAGCGTTCCTGCAATGCAGCCGCGGAGGTCCAGATACTGGAAACTCAATCCCCGGCCTCGAACAACATCGCTGGCATCGGTCAGATCTTCTTCGAACGATCTATCGATCAACTATTCAATGATCCTGGGATTCCGCCAAACGGTGATTCCCGAACTCCGGACATCATCGTTGCTTCGAACGTAGGTGTGACGTACTCCGGCAGCACAGCGAAGCAAGCCGAACATGGCGGGTTCTCCCACGACGACACGAACGTGGTGATCCTTGTATCGAACCCGAGCTTTGCGCCCAAAACCCTTACTATCCCGGTTCAGACGGCGCAGGTTGCTCCGACTATTCTGCAAGCGCTGGGATTGAATCCCGGAGCCTTGCAAGCAGTTCAGATCCAAGGGACCCAGGTACTGCCGGGAATCTTTGGGGGAAAGTAAAATCTTGCGCGGACTGCCCATCTAACTCAATGGTCAATTTATCTTGCAACTTTCGGTACGCGGGGAGCGGAAGCTCCCCGCTTTCTTTGATCACTGCGAAAATCTCAATTTCCCCACAGTCCAGCTAACAGCTTTGCAACTTAGGTGGTCTTTAGGGCTGTCGCGTAGCCGTTTCATTCAATCGACCTGTGAGCGCTTCCCGAATGTTGGTTTGACCGCAAGGTACGGATAGCACCGGCGGCACCCTATCCAATATCGTCAGCGAATGCACAAGACCATCGAACCTACGATTCTCTATTTCGGAACGCCGGTTGCGCTAATCAGCACGTTGAATCCAGACGATTCGCCGAACCTCGCGCCGATGTCGTCGGCCTGGTGGCTGGGTTGGAGCTGTATGCTTGGCTTGGGCCAGATGGGCCAGACCTCCGATAACCTCATCCGCGCCCGTGAGTGTGTGATTAATCTGCCATCGGAGGATCTGGTCACGCAGGTTGATCGGCTTGCTCTGACCACCGGCAAGAATCCCGTACCAGAGAAGAAACGCCAGTGGGGTTATCGCTATGAACCCGATAAGTTCGACATCGCGGGGTTCACACGAATGGAGTCGGAGTCGGTGGCCCCGCCGCGCGTTCGCGAGTGTCCGGTGCAAATGGAGGGGATTGTTCACGATTTCCGGCCATTCGGTAAAAACGTGAGCGCTAATATCTTCGAGGTCCACATCGTGAAGTTGCACGTCGATGAAAAATTGCTGGTAGGCAGTGATGCGCGCCCTTACATCGATCCTGTGCGCTGGCGTCCACTGATCATGAACTTCTGTCGATTCTTTGGGCTAGGCGGCGAGATGCATCCGTCGCGCCTTGCAGAATCAGATTTCCTGAAATTCGTGACCCAGGGAACAACGCCGCAAACAGCAGGTTTGTCGAGCACGTCCCCACAGAGATAACCCCAGTGCTGGAACGGTGATTTCCGGTTCCTTCACAGAAACAAGTAAAAGGAAGCAATATAATGACGTACTTACAGATTCTCCGGAGGCCGCATGATTTCTCGACGCGGTTTTGTGCAACTGGGTACGGTAGCGAGCGCAGCACTCACTGCAAGTTCTCTTACGCGAGCCAAAGCTAAAGAACCGCATTCTCCGCTGCCACCATCGCTCGCGGGATTGAGATCGACGAAGGAGCAAGCCAAGCCCATCACGCTGCAGGAACGGCGGGAGCGTCAGGAGAAGGCACGCCGTCTGATGGAAGCCTACCACGTCGATGCGCTCCTACTGATGGAAGGAACATCGCTCAATTACTTCACGGGAATTCACTGGTGGGGCGGAGAGCGACTCTTCGCGATGGTACTTCCCGCTAAAGGTGAGGCGTTCTATGTGTGCCCGGCGTTTGAGGAAGGACGTGCACGTGAGCAGATCGCGATGTCTCCAGACGGTGAGTCCGCGGATGTGCGCACCTGGCAGGAACATGACAACCCCTACCTGCGCTTGGCGCAAGGGTTGAAGGATCGCGGCGTCGCCTCTGGAACGCTGGGTTTGGAGGAAACTGTGCGTTTCGTTTTCAGCAACGGAATTGTTAATGCCGCGGCCCAAGTCAATGTCGTCAGTGGCACTCCGGTAATTGCGGGCTGTCGTATGGTGAAGAGCAACCATGAAATCGAGTTGATGCGGTTGGCGAACAAAGTTACGCTCGCGGCCTACGATGCCGCTTACCGCGCCGTAAACGAAGGGATGACCCAGAGTGAACTCTCAGATCTGATCGCCGCTGCATACGAGCGGCTAGGTTTCCCGGGAGAAGCAAGCGTGCAAGTCGGAGGGTATTCTGCGCTGCCGCATGGTTCTACGGTGCCTCAGGTGATTCGTGAAGGCTCGATTGTAATGGTGGACGATGGCTGTACGGTCGAGGGCTACCAATCTGACATCACGCGGACCTTCGTCTTAGGCAAACCCTCCGACAAGATGAAAAAAGTATTCGACATCGTCCACCAGGCGCAAACCGCCGCGTTGAAAACGGCACGGCCGGGACTAGAGTGCCAGGCTGTCGATGCGTCTGCGCGAAAAGTAATTACTGACGCAGGATACGGACCTGATTACAAGTATTTCACTCATCGCCTGGGACACGGCATTGGCATGGACGGCCACGAGTGGCCTTATCTGGTGCGAGGCAACACTACCCCGATGGCGGTGAATATGACGTTCAGCGATGAACCCGGAATCTACATTAAGGGTGAGTTCGGCATCCGCCTGGAAGACGACATGCACATCACCGGAAACGGTGCGGAACTATTTACCCCGCAGAGTCCATCGTTGGAAAATCCGTTCGCAGCGGCATGATTCCTCCGGCCCGCTGGAAGTGTTGATGATCAAAATGGTGATGCTTACTTAGCGGGAAACCCGCGCGACCACCAGTAGAGACAGTGCGAGCAGCGGTTCTCATATTTCAATCTGCCGCAGCTGCCGTCTTTTCCAGCCCGGCCTTCAAATCCGCCGCCAGCAGCCGGTGGAATAAATGTTCACCTGCCTCGCGGCGTACCGAAAGTCGCCCTGCGCCATAAGCGCGAGATTTCAATCCGCGCTGCACAGCCTCGCAGATTCCCAAGTCTTCGTCCTGCACGCGAGCCCCCACAGCAACACTTTGCTGGTTGTATTCGCGTTGCGCCTCGTCCACATCGGCAAAATAGAAGTCGAAAATCACGCGGCAGTGATCGGTGTCCAGAGGCAGCACAAGATTCGTATCCATGTAGCCTTCATAGCAATTGATCATCAGATTCGGATACTGCCAGAAATACCAGGCGCGATCACCCTTGCGGGTCGCTCCCGTGGCCGCGTCCTCACTCGACGCCACCATGGGGCTCGACTGCAGGCAATACCTGTCCTCATTTTCGATGGTGTATTGCTTGTAATCGAGCACCGAGCTTAAGCCTTTATGTAGATGGGGAACGTGGTACCCGCCATCGAGGTAATTGTCGATGAAGACCTTCCAGTTGCAATGAATCTCATAGGTGCGGCTATCGAAGTAATTCAACTTGCTCACGTTGAGTGGTGCAACGCGCTTTACCAAACCCCCAAGAAATTCATGCAGCGATGCAGCTTGCGGGTCGAGATTCACGAACACGAATTTTTCCCATGTCTCGGCTTTCACAGGTGATAAGCCATTTTGTTGGCGGTCGAAGTTCTTCACCCCGTCGAACTCGGGCATGCCTTTCAGCGAACCGTCCAATCCATAATTCCAACCGTGATAGGGACAATGCAGGATGGAAGCTTGGCCGCAAGGTTCGGTAACCACCGCAGCGGCGTGGTGCCGGCACACGTTGTAGAATCCTCGCAACAAGAGGTCATTACCGCGCACCAGGACGATCGGTTCTCCGGCCACGTTTGCTGTAATGAACTGTCCGGGCGCCGCCACCTGCTCCGCACGTCCGACCATCTGCCAGGTCCTGCTGAAAACCGTGGTGGCTTCGAGCTCGGCAATGCGCGCATCAACGTACCAGGGCCCGGGGATGGTCGACGCTTCCTCCAGCGGCGCATCAGCGTCGTAAGCCGCGAGAATGTCACGCAATGTATTTTGTGGGATCATCGGTAGTTCCGAGGAAAGCGCTCGCCGCGGCTAGAGACCTAGCAAGCTACATCTCTACAGAGAAGGTATCTACTGTACAGACGTTCCTTGCGACGTCTCGGTTTTAGAGGGAGGCCTTCGTAGGACTGTCTCTCTGTTCCGTCCCGATCGCTCTCCTCAACACATCCAAGAATTGCGCGATCCGCGCCTCTTTTTTCTCCGCGGAATCGCCCTGGCGCCGGAATAATCCCGGATCGAGCTCCTCGATCAGCAAAGCATCCTGAAATCTTTCGACCACCCAATCGAGAATCGAAACGACCATCTCAATATCCAGATCACGGCGGAGTTCGCCGCGTTCCAGACCGAAGCGCACGAAGTCCACCCGCCCGTAAGGATCCTCAGCAATCAGGAAGCGGTTAATTTCGCGTCGTAAGGCCAGTTCTGTTCCGTACTGTCCCAGCAGATAGACCCGGTAAGGAATCCAGTCCTCGCGCAGCATGTGCTCGGTTCGCACCAGCCAGTAGTAAAGCACGGCGAAGAAACCGCGATCCCGGACTTCGCCAGGCACGTTCAAATAAGGAGAGAAGGAACGCACGGCTTTCTTGTAAGCCTCGAAAAACAAGCCGTCCTTGCTGCTGAAGTGCTGGAAAATCGAGCCCTTGGCAATGCCCAGGCCAGCGGCAATATCGCCCACTCTGGCCGCGTTGTAGCCTTGCTCGGCAAAATGACGCATCGCCGCATCGACAATCTTGGCGCGCTTGTCTTCGGAGCGCGGACGCGGCGGGAGGTTTCGATATCGAGGTGGAGAAATAAGGCTGCTGCTGATTCCGCTCATAGGCTGACCTCAAGTCACCGCAATGTAATCAATAAACGGCTGAAATTCAACTGTATTTTTCCGGCGTGAGGAACGGCTTCGTTCCTCGCGGCGAAGATTATAACCAGCGGTCGTGTTCAAACTGGCTTTGGGGGGCAGGTTCGGGGACGAGAGGAATGGCTCAAGCAATGATTAGATTTGCTCGCAAAGGACGCGAACAAAGAGCGACCGACCTTGCTCAAGTTTACCAAGGCGTAACATTGGAGGTCCCGAAGGACCTCCTGCCGGGAACGGGCCAGCAGCGGATCACCCGTTCGCGTTTGCACTACCCTAGGACAAGATGCATGGGCAATTGTCAAAGAAGCATCACGAAATTGTCATTTCTTTGTTACCCAAACAGGGTGATATTCGAAGCACCGGATGGGTGTCGCTGACTGAACTTAGCAAGCGCTCAGTGCCGTTCATAGCTGGGGCTATCGGGGAGAGGAGGAGGATAGTCGTGTCCGTACATGTTTTGGTGGTCCTGGGGCAGGTTCGTGGCTGGAAGTCGCATGGCTCCCAAGCTTGAGGCGTCCGTGGAAATAGTGACCTCCCGGTTGAGGTTGTTCAATTTCTCAGGCAGCGTGTCTTCGTACCAGATCCTCAACGTATAGCGGCCAGGTGGCACGTGGGGAATAGCAACCCGGCCGCGCACGTCCGAAATCCCGTAGTACGGGCTGCTCACCGCAAGCACCACCGCGCTCATCTCAGAATGGATGTTGCAGAAGATGTAAGAAATGCCGGGCTTGTCAAAAACAACATCGCGCGTGCTTCCAGCTTCATACAGCCCCAGATCAAAGCGCTTACCCTCAAAAAGCGAAAACACATTGTGAAAAAACGGATCCCGATTGGGAAACTCCACCGATGAACCAACCGGCACCACCAAAACGTGGGGCTGGAAACTTTTGTTTTTTTGCACCAGACGCGGGCGATTGGAATCTTGAGGGGCGGGTAAACTTGGAACCGCTGAACCCCCCGAGGGAGTAAGCCACAGCACCACGTTGCCCGCCGGATGCCCCTTACTCTTCTTCCCGCTATTGACCAGCGCCACATCCGCGGTCACGGTGATGTCTTGCGCCCAAATCGAGACACCTGAGACGATTAGCGCGGCAAGGCAACATACGGTTGCGGTTTTTATCAAAACAAAATCCCCATGATCAAATTAAACTGATCGGCGGTGTTGCTGACGTCGTAGAGTTGAAACGTTTGCAAGCGCCGATACTCCGCCGAAAACAGCAAGTTCGAGCGCGGCCGAAAGACAAAGTTCGCCAGCGCCCCGCGATTCTGAACAAACAGGGGGAGAAACAAGTAAGGCTGGCTTGCAGCTGCGGCTCGCACTTCACTGGTCGTCGGATTGTCCACTCCGGCCGCAGCGTTGAGTTCGAGCGTGTTAGTCACCTTGAATTTGAGCTGCGACCATCCGCCAATCGAATCCAACCCGCGCACCCGGGTGCTGGGATTGCCGGGATTGCCATCAAATACCACGCTCCTGCTAATTCCGTCGCCGATTCCACCAAGCGCCCGCCCTCGATAGAACTCACCCGTAAAAATCAAGCGCTGTGCCAACGGAATCTGCCAGTCCGCCATGCCCGCCCATCCGTCAATGTAGTGGTCGGTGGGTTGAGGGCATCCTGGCACTGTGCATGTTACCCAATTCTGCCGGCTGTAGTACCCGGCCGCTCCGAAGGTCATGGGCTGACCAAATATGGTGCGCGTCCACGACGTCCGGATCGCATAAGCCGGCTGGCGCGCGAGTTCGCCAGCGCTCGGCATGCGGAAGTAAGAATCCGACGGGAACTCTCCCGTAAGATTGTCGAGAATTCCACCCTGCAGCATTATGTTCTGGTCCCCGGAGATTTGGAACCGGTGCTCCACTCGCACCTGCGGGGTCCACGCCCACAGATTTCCGGCGTAATTGAGCGCGGGGATTGCCAGAGATGCAAAGGACGTTGGCGAAAGCGGTGAAAAGAACGCATTGTCCTGCCCTACCACCATCGAAGTGGTTTTCCAATCCATCCGCATGCTGGCCGTACGTAGCCGGAAAATGCCTGAGTTGACTCCGTTCCATGTGTTCGGAAATCCACCCGCAAAATCGGCCTGCAGGTTGGCGGACGTCTTCGCACCGGCCAGCGTGGGCCCGAATACCTCGAGGCCAATTTCCGACTGCCGCATGGTTGCGCCCAAGCTTCCAGTGCCTTTGCCTGGTCCGCTTACAAAACTCGGGAAATCTTGGTTGTCGGTTGCCCCGTGACTGTTGAAGAGATTTAAAAGCACAATTCCGGACAATCGAACCCGATATTTAGATGCGCTCTCGACCTTGGTCTGATACTGATCGTTGATCTTGCTATTCACCAGTTGGGTCGACTCTTCGAGCGACGCGACGCGCTCTTCCAAGGACCCCGTCCGGTTTGCCTTCGGTGTCGCGGATTGGGCCGGAACGGAATCAGCTTTGGCCGGCGGCACGGATCGGTAGGGATCCGCTTGCGGTCCTACCGCCGCGGCTGATGCGGTCTGCGTCTTCTGCAACTGATGTCGCAGTTCCGCATTCTCGGCGCGATATTGCTCAGTCTCAGACTGCATCTGCGTCACTGCCGAGCGCAATTCCTTCACTTGTTGTTGGAGTTCATGAATCGCTGCCGCAGTCGAATCGCTAGAGGATGCGGCCATGGCCGGACTTGACTCTTGCGACCACCCGAAGACACTGCTCAGCAAAAGCAACCCAGCCAAGGTTGTTCGCCGCGTCCCTTGAGACAAACCATTCCCCTTCTTCACAAATGCCCCTCCGAAGAAGACTATAGAAGTCCGTTGAGCGATGCCTAGCGAGGCGGTTTTGGCTGTCCGCACTCCCGAACGGGAATCTTACTCCGACTGCACTCTTTTTGCTCGGGCCAGCGGCGGTAGAGTTGGCTGGCCCTCTCCACCACTGTCAGAGTTAGACGATGCAACGATAGGCAGGGTTATGCGAAAAACCGTGCCTTCCTCCGACGTCTTCTCCACGAGCACGTCTCCGCCGTGGTCCTGGATGATTTTCTGCACCACCGTCAACCCCAATCCGGTTCCGTTTTCCTTGCCATAGCTGACGAACGGCTCGAAAAGTTTGCCCCGAATCGACTCCGGGATGCCACGACCATTGTCAGAGAGCCGAATCTCAAGGCCCCCAAGAACCTCTCGCAAATCAATATTGATCTGCCCAGCTTCTCCGGGGATCGCCTCACAGGCGTTCAACAGTAAATTGTAGAGAGCTCGTTCAAGCTTTTTGGTATCAAACCAGCCCGTGCTGCTGCCCTCCTGCCGGACCACAATCCGCACCGCGTGGAAGCGCGGATGAGTACGCACCGCCTGCACCACCCGTTCGACCGATTCCTTCACACTGCCATACGTCCGCCGTAGAGACTCCCGGGTCCGCGAGAACTCGAGCAGAGAATCGATGAGATCGGTCATTTGGTTTACGGCGATTCGAATTTCCTGGTAAAGTTCTTCCCGCTGATCGGTTGACAAGCGGCTTTCACAAAGGAATTCGGCATTCGCCACGATTGCGGCGAGTGAATGCCGAAGGTCATGCGAGACCGAACTGGCCATTCGCCCGATCGTCGCCAATCGCTCGGCATCGATCAACTCCTGTTGCGTTTTCAGTAGGCTGTCCCGCATTCGATTGAATGCCCGCGTCACCTCGGCAACCTCATCACCGCCCCGCGGGTCCAGTTGATAATGGAAATCGCCTCTTCCCAAAGCCCGCACCCCAGCCACCAAATGTCCCAGGGGCCGGGTGAAAGTATGCGATATGAAAAACACCAGCGCGCTCCCGCCGAGAACAGCCGTCAGTCCTACAAACAGCAACAAGCTATTCAGACTGTCGAGAAAGGCCGTAGCTTGGTCGTAGGATTTAAGCACGCTCAAGCGCACCGAGGGAGCCCGGTCGGTCGTAAGTTCCAAAGAGGTTGCCAGGAAACGTTCGTCGCCCAGTTGCACCTGTTCCGGTTCCGGAATGCCTGGAGACGAATGCACGGTCGGATGCCGCGAAAGTTCGGCCTCGTGCGTGGGATCCAGAGTACTTCTGACAATGGTGTCGCCGTAGTAGAAGGCCACCTGGCTGGCAGCGATCCGGCTCACCTGCGCCGCCACGCTGTCGTCAATTTCGTAACCGATGACCAGGAATCCCAGCAGATTATTCTCCGCCGCCGGCCCCGCATAGATCGGCTTAAGAAAAACCTGGTACAAATGCTGAGCGCCGTACCACCACTGCCCTGAACCTTCCTGATTCGATGGACGATTCAGCGACTGCTGCGCCATCTCCCGCGAGAAACCGGGCGTCGCCGTGTGCAGCGCAACCACTCTGCCAGTTCGGTTTGCCAGGACAAACAAGTCGCTGCCCCCCAGTCGCCACAAATCCGTCGACGCATCCTGGATCGTCGCTTCATGCTGCGTGGTCATGAGCGCCCGCAAATTAGGCAGGTCCGCCAGCAGTTCAGCGAGGTGAGTCAGCGTAGTCTCGCGTTCACGATGGAAGTTCTGGTAGGTGCTAACCGAGTTATGCAGGTCTGCAAAAATGCTCTTGGTCACCTGCGCCTGGACGGTGTGACGTACCAGCAGCAGGCTGGTCCATGTGAGGCCGGCGGAGATCAACAGCATGGAGAGCAGAAACTTGGTCCGCATCCGAAGTTTCATTACTCTCACCTTTCCCCGCACCTGAACTCTTCGCCGCTATGGGAGTCAAGGCACAAATTTGTAGCCCATGCCATGAACCGTCCGGAAATGTACCGGATTGGTCGGATCGTTTTCCAGCTTTTGTCGAAGCTTCAGAATATGATTGTCCACCGTGCGGGTAGATGGATAATTCTGGTAACCCCACACCTCATTCAGCAACTCATCCCGCGAGATTACCCGTTCCGCATTCTGCATCAAAAACTTCAAAGTCTTGAATTCCTGTGCCGTGAGCACCACCAGTTCTCCATTGCGGTTAACTTCCATCTTGGTGAAGTCCACCGAAATTCCATCAAAAGTAAATACATCCGCGGTTCCCGACCGGGCTGTCCGCCGCCGCAATGCAGCCCGCACTCGAGCCAGCAATTCTCGCGGACTGAAAGGCTTAGTCACATAATCGTCCGCACCCAACTCCAAAAGCAATACCTTGTCAGAAACGTCGCTGGCGGCGCTCAGAACAATAACGGGAATCGAAGGCGACTGTTGTTTGATTTCCCGGCAAACATCCCGGCCGGACACGAGCGGCAATCGCAGGTCGAGCACAATCGCGGCGGGAGCTGCGCGGCGGAATGCCTCCAGCCCCGACTTGCCGTCCGGGCTAATTTCGATTTCGAAGCCTTCCGTCTCAAACAAACGCTTCAGAGCCTTCTGGACCGCATGATCATCTTCCACCACCAGAATTCGCTCCATCGGGTTCGCCCCCGGACTAAGGTACGGTGATGCCTTCTGCAGCGTAACAGGGACACGCTGCGTCGTATCTCGGGTTGTTTCTACTCGAATCATAGCTACTCCAGAATTGTAGATTCATCGCGTCAACACTGGACAAGCTTACTACCACTACGCTGCCAACTAACCTCCAGTACAATCTGTTGACAATGTTTTTACAATCCGCAGACAATTGCGGCCTTCGGGCCACGCGATTGGAACGAATTATTACTTTCATTCGGGATTGTTTCTGTAGGACCATGAGACTTGGGCGCCATCAGCGTGCGCCGTCGGCCGAGCACTTTCGATCAAATGATGAGTGGGCGCGAGGCTGCAAACCGGATCTGTCGCACTGGCATCCCCGGTGATCAGAAAAGCCTGGCAGCGGCAGCCGCCAAAATCGTCCGCCCTGCGGTCGCAGCTTCGACACGGTTCGGGCATCCATTGTTCGCCGCGAAATCGTTGGAACGCAGCGGACTCCCGCCATATCCATTCGAGCGAACGCTCGCGCACATTGTCAAACCTCATGCCCGGAATCACACCCGCGGCATGGCAAGGAAGCGCCTGCCCTGAAGGATCAATCAAGACCAACCGCCGCCCCCACCCACCCATGCAGGCTTTGGGATAGCGCGCATAATAATCCGGAACCACGCAATCGATTCTCATGCGGCCGGAAAGCCGTTCCTGCGCGCCTTCCACAATGCGCGAACAGTTTTCAAGCTGCTCACGGGTGGGAATTAGCGTATCTCGATTCTTCAAAGCCCAACCGTAATACTGGGCGTGCGCAATTTCCAGGCGATCCGGCTTCAACCGCTCCGCAAATTCAATCATCTCCTCCAGATGATCGAGGTTCTGACGATGCACCACCAGATTCACGGTGAGGGCAATAGGGAACCGGCGAATCGCTTCCGCGAGAATGACTTTGTGGGCGTGCGCTTTCGTACCCGCAATCCAGTTCGCCGGTTCGTCTCGTGAGTCCTGGAAACTGAGTTGAATGTGATCGAGTCCTGCCTTCACCAGCGCGGCCAGTCGCGCCTCGGGCAAGCCAATCCCGGAGGTGATCAAGTTGGTATAAAGTCCGGCAGCGTGCGCCCCTTCGACCAACTCCTTCAGGTCACCCCGCGCCACAGGCTCGCCACCAGTTAAGTGAAGATGGAGAATCCCCAGGGACCGAGCCTCCTGAAACACGCGCACCCAATCCTGAGTCGAGAGCTCCGCCTTAGCTCCAATCATCTGCAAAGGATTCGAGCAATACACGCAGTGTAAGGGACAGCGATGCGTGATTTCCGCAATCAACGCCAGTGGGTTCGGAATCATTGAATAGCGAAGTCTGGTAGCGCCGCCAAGGTGCCGGCGCTTCCAAGGATGTCTAATAATCTATGACGCGTTTCTGCTGCAGAGCCTCCAGAAAATTGCCGACGTCTTTTCGAATCTTCGCCGGATCCGCGACGCTATACGTCGCACAAAGCGCGGTCACGATATCCTGCACGGTGCGTTGTCCATCGCAAAGTTCAAGGATGTTCTGCCCCGTCCCTTGAACCCGAATCATGCCTTCAGGAAAAAGCACAACGCGCTCCTCGCCCTGACTTGCCCACCGGCAACCAGCGGCGAACCGCGGCTGGCTCGAATCAGAAGGATGCACGGTCACGCCCCCTGAATCCGAAAAGCCCCGGGCGGCGGCCATCCCGGCTGAACGTACGCAAAGTAGAGCGCGTCCAACTGCGCCCAAAGGATGTCGCATTTCGCCCGCAAGGCTGCGATTGCTGTTTCCTGCTCAGCCCGCGTACAGGCATTCTCGGTCACCCACTGTAGAGCGAATCGCGCATCTTCCGGAGCCTGATCGAGACGCGCGGTAAAATAATCCAGCCCGCCGGAAAGCCACGGATAATGCTGCCGCAAACGATCCATACGCAATGCTATCAAGTCTCGCGAAAACAACTCAGTCAGCGATGAAGCCACCGCTTCGAGGAAACTCCGATTCCGGGCCAGATTCAGATAAGCATCCACCGCGTACCGTGTCGCCGGCAGAACTTCATCGCCACGCAACACGCGCTCACGCTCAAGCCCGGTAGCTTGCGCCAGCTTGATCCAGCGTTCAATCCCGCCCTCGTGGGTCGCATCACCATCGTGATCGACTACGCGCTTCCGCCATACCCGGCGAAAATCCGGATCGTCGCTGCGCGACAGAATGATCGAATCCTTAATCGGGATGCTGCTCTGGTAGTAATAGCGGTTCAAAGCCCAGGCCTGCAACTGCCCCCGGCTCAACTGGCCTTCATGCATCATCAGGTGGAAGGGATGCTGATGGTGATAGCGCTCTTCCCCCAACTGCCGCAAGCGGGCTTTCAACTCCTCAACCGAAAGCACCGTAGAATCGCTCGACATTTCTGCTGCCGGTTTCAATCCCATCCTCCGCATCTAGACTGCTCACAAACCTATCCTCTGTCATTCCGAGGAGCGAAGCGACGTGGAATCTGGGTTTTCGCCGGCCACGCAAGAACCTAGGTCCCTCGCTTTGCTCGGGATGACAACTGGTGGGAAGTTATCGGCGATCCGTATGTCCCCCGCAGCGCCGCTCCTGATCTACAAATCGAAACTCCAGCCATCCTCCGCCACTTCCCAACCCGCAGCCCGCACTACCCCATACTCAGGACCAGACTCATCCAGCATGGGATTCGTGTTGTTCACGTGCACAAAAACTTTCCGGGGATGCCGTAGTCCAGCTAGTTTGCGCATGCTTCCATCCACCCCAGATACCGGAAGGTGCCCCATTTCACGCGCCGTCGAACCGCTCCCCTGGACGCGAATCAGTTCGTCATCGCTCCAAAACGTCCCATCGAACAGAAGCAGATCGGCATCCTCCAGACGCCGCAGCAGCGAATCGTCCACCGCCGGAACCGCAGGCATATAAGCTAATCGACCGCCCGACGACGAGTTCACCATCACACCCAGCAAAGCCTCCTCAGGATTCAGGCCCGCAGCGCGTTCTTGTGAAACATACGCCGGATAGCGACTGCCCAGCGAGAGCACGGTGCAACTTATTCCCGAATCATTCTCTGCCACGGTCCGCAAAGGGAAACTCGCATCGCAACCGATCTCCGTCCACGCTACTTGGCCGGGCACGCGATTCAGCATCGCAAACACGCTGTTATCCTCCAGCAGAATGCGCCGGATCGAAGGTGTGCAATAAATGCGGAAGGGCTGCAGTTCGCGGAGAGACAATAACCCCGCAATCTGATCGATATCGCCGCTGGTCAGCAGAACGCCACAAACAGCAGAGTCCCGCCCATTGTTCCGCGGATGAAGTGCCGGCGTCGCTTCGATCTGCGCCCGCAAATCGGGAGAGGAGTTTAACAAAAACCAGGCGCGATCGTCGCCGCTTATCGCAACCTGGGTTTGGGTACGACTCTTGCCTGGGAACGTGCCAGCGCGCAATCGCCCGCAGTTGCGGCAACTGCAGTTCCACTGCGGAAAGGCGCCACCGGCGGCCGAGCCCAGAATTCTTATGCGCATCCGTGCTGAAACTTACAGTGCGGCGGAGGCGTAAGAATTGATCTCGCAATTCAACGCCACTTCCTCAAACTGCGGTGCTTTCCATTCCATAATTTCCATCCTCTGCAAAAATAAACTCCACTAAGTATACAGTTTGATGCCAAATTTTCATCAGCGAAACTCTCGCACGGAAATGCACTTCTTTCAAGCACTTAGCGCAAGGTTACCTCTGGGTATGTCCCTTATCGAGTTGGTGTCCTGTCCTTACGACAGCCTTGTGCTTACCCCGAGCATGATTTTAACTAACCCTAGCCCTCTCCTTAAATCCAAGGGATTAGTCCGTCGGGAGCGACTGTGGTTGAGGATCCGAAGTGGGAGTTGGCTATTCTGGCAACCGTGCAAGGCTTCTACGAGAAGCTCTTGCAGGAAGCCGTGCGGGGAGAAGTTCCGGTCCCATCCGGGCTAGAGGCGATCTCGCTGCAAAGCGACGACAGCGTCGCGGAAACTTTGTCCAGCATGCATCGCTGGCTGCGTTTGCTCGATCTCGCCATTACTCCGGCCATGCTGCGCCGCGCCTTCACGCCTGATACCGACCCCGAAATCGCCGAAGCGATGCTCCGTTATTTTACGCGCACCAGAGATACCACCGAGGTTCATCGCGACAAGACCGACTTGGTCGCCACATTTCTTTATCGTCATCCTCGCGTGCCCGGCCAATGGGAGCGCCGTGGCTACGGACTCGATGGCTCCATTCCCCTGGCTCCATTCGAGATCGCGTTGCTCGAAATTCTTGCTGAAGCCGACGTACCGTCTCTGACCGAGGAGCACGTGCAAACGCTTCGCCTCTTCGATCACTTGCAGCAAGAGGCCGAGGGCTTTTCGGATCTGAATGCGCTTCTCGATTCCGGAATCATACCTCGCGTGCGCGAACTCAAGCAGTCGCTCGATAGTTCTTTCTACCACCCCGGCGTTCTAGCTACGATAGCCCCCTACAACACCGCCTTCGGCAAGAAGTTTGACGCGCTGTTCCATCAGTCCGCCGCGGAAATCAGGAACTTCGCCGAAGTGGTTGAAGAGCAGGGTGGCACCATTCTCGGAAACGTCGACGGCGTGGATGTGACCGTGGAACACGTTGCCGCTCTCGAGGAGAGTGAACTGCTTCGCATCGACTACGGTGCCGCTTTAGACAAGTTTCGCCGCGTATCGAAACTGAAGAAGACTCTGGATCAACGCCCGCCCATTCGCCGAAGCCCGCGCCTGGTACGTCCACCTGTTAAGGCGAACGTCAATCCTCCAGCTAAACTAGCGCTGTTTCCGAGCCGGCGTCCGGCATTGGATGTTCAGGCCATGCGCTCGGCGGTAACTCCGCAACAGATTTCCACGGAAGAGAGCAAGCTTCTCAGAATCGAAGAGTCGATTCGCATCTTCGTGCGCGTGGCCGACCCCAAATTCCGCCAGGTCGTTCCCATGCGCTTCTTTAATCTGCTTCTCACGCCCGTAGAAGCCGATGCATATTCCGGCGACTATCTAGAAGAGAAGAGCCTGCGAGCCGGAGTCGCACGTGTGATCCTGCGCCTGGTCGCGGTAGTCGCCCGCATGACCACCGAACTGGAAGAACTGAAGCGCGCCGAGAACTCAGCATCGTTGTGGAGGCTGCACGCCGACGCGATGGTCGTGTTGCTCGAAATCGGCCGCTCCGTAAACCAAAACGCTCAACGCGTGATGACTCTTGCCGAACAACGCGGCGCCAAAGTCGAGGCTGATAAAATCCGCGCCCCGCTGCAAAAGCTGCATGATTGCTCGGAACTGGTTGAGAAAACGCTGCTAGAAGTTCCCAAGGAAAAGTCCGTCGGCGCCAGCAACGCCAGTTAAGCCGCCATCGCGTCAAGTCCTTACAGCCTCAGGTAGTTCAAATACCTGTCCCTCAAGCAAACCCCGGGAGCGTTACCTCGCGTGTTGCAGATCCCAGCGCAGGCCGAACGTGTACGTCGGCTGGTAGTACTCACGCTGACTGAAGTATGGCGTGCTGCCGAAGTAGAATCCGAAGACCTCGTTGTTTAAGTTCAAGCCCTGCGCAATTGCCGTTAAGCCCTTCCCCAGATAAACGCTGCCTTGCGCGTCAACCTGAAAGTGCGAATACAGATACTGATCACCCGAGGGACCTTTCCGGCCTCCGGGAGTGGGATCGGGAACGGGGTCATTTGCATTCGGAACACATGCACCATTCGGCAGCACTTGCTCACCATTCAGACAGGCATTGAAAAAGTAGGCGAAAATATTGGCACCGTTATATGCCATCCCAAGCCGCAGGGAAACTCGTCCGCGATCGTAGGTAGGACTTATGTTCCACGTGTTGGGGGCTTGACGGAGAAGCGGAGGGTTATCAATGCGAAGTCCCGGGTTCACATTCTTCGCTTGTGACGTGGCATAACTGTAGTTGGCCGAGATGCCTAATCCGCTCAAGAGGCCCGGCAGGTAGCTGAAGTGGTGCTGGAAGTTGAATTCGACGCCCGCGATGTAAGCGCTGCCCGAGTTGACGGCCTGATTGACAAAGCAGTTGGCATTGGGGCAGCCCGGGGAGGCTTTAGGTCCCGCCAGCAGAGACACAATGGGATCACTCAGGCTCTTGTAGAAGAAACCCGCCTGAACCACGCCCAGAGGATGCAAGTAGCGCTCGTAGAGAACGTCGTAATTGTTTCCGTGCTCCGGCCTGAGCGCGGGGTTGCCGATCGTTAATGTTGGAGGGGTAGTGGAGTTGTCCACGGTGGTAGCGCTGGTCAGAAACGCCGGATCGGGCCGCGATAGTCCCCGGGCAAAGACAAATCGCAAATCGGAATTGTCCTTATTGTCGAGGCGCACGCGCAATGAGGCGCTGGGCAAGAAGCTCACGTACGAGCCCTGCCCCGGGAAATTGATCGGGCCTCCATTTGTGTTGATGTCGCATCTGCACGAGAACGTACTGTCCTGAGTACCCTCGATGCGCAGGCCGCCAACGATTCTGAAGCGGCTGAAGTTAATCGTATCCATCACGTAGCCAGCGGTGACGCGCTCAACCAGGTCGAAGTTATTGTTATTACCGCCGAATAGGGAGGGCGCGGGAGCAGTCTGCGGACATAAGGTTTGGTCGTTGGTAAATGCGCCCGGATTGGCTTTGAAATACGACTGCACTTTTTCCCAGCTGACTCCCGGGCCGTAGGGATAGCTGCCGTTGTAGTAGTTCGAATTGTGAAAGCCGTTAAGGAATTGGGTGGCAAACGGAGCCGCTCCAGGATTGATGGGGCACCAGTCAATTTCGTACGAATCATCAAACTTGTGCGCGTTGCGAATATAGAAGCCGGTCTCGAACGTGCTTGTATGAGAACCCACATGATAGTTCTTGGCATAGCTCACCGTACCCTCAAGGTTGACCTGGGCGGCTTTTCCGTGGGCTGAGTCCTGAATTTGGTTCAGCTGCAAGGTCGTAGGATCGTAGGCCTCGGTAAAGCACGAGGGCGAGAATGCCGGCAGGTTGGGGTCTTTGGTGGCGGAGTTGAGGTACTGACAATTGCTTTGAGCCAAGGTAGACAGGAACAGGGTATGCGATTCGCCTCCGCCGATCGGGTTCAACATGCGTGCACGTCCGACGGCGAACTGCCAATTTATCAGGGAGGTGCCAAATACATGATTGCCGCCGAGCGACAGGCTGGCTACCTGAAAATCGGGATCCCGTCTCTCTGTGGTAAATGGGGTGGAACCATCGGCGTTGGGCCCGTTGTTGGGAATATTCGGACCAGGAATTGGAGAAACCCCCACCGCAGGCGCGACATCATTGGTGTTAAGGATGTACTCGTAGCGGTCTCCGTAGTCTTTGAAGTCGGAGTACAAGGTATGAACGTAAAGGTTGGAGTTCTCCGAGAGTCGGTAATCCAGGCTGCCACCGAAGCCGTAGCGCTTGCGGTCGTACAAGTACTGGCGGAAGGACACGTTGTTAAAGTCTGGAATGAACGTAGTGCTGCCTGGCTGTTGAATTAATCCCGGGACCGGCTCGATATCGTCGATGCCACGTCCGTTGTAATCGTAGGAGCCGCTCACCATCACGCCCAGGCGCTTGGCAGCACCGAAGCGCTCTCCGGCCGTGCCTCCGAACTCATACACGCTTCGGGTATTGGCGATCGGCGTAAAGCCGCCGAGCCCATAGACCGAAAGGGTCGGCTGGTCGCCAGCCTTCTTGGTTACCAGGTTGACCGAGCCGCCGATGGCGTCGCCATTCATGTTGGGCTGCAGGGTCTTGTTGATCTGAACCGATTCGATCAGGTCGGCTGGGATTACGTCGAGCTTGACTTGGCGCACACCGCCTTCCGGGGACGGGACTTCAACCCCATCGATCGTGAGGTTGGCGAGGCGCGGCTCGGTTCCGCGAATCTGTACGTACTTGCCTTCACCTTCATCGCGTTCGAGCGTGACTCCGGGCAGGCGGCCTACCGCGTCCGCCACATTTGCGTTGGGCAGGCTCGCAATCACTTCGGAAGGCAGGACGTTAAGAATATTGTCGGCGATCTTCTCTTCATTAATAGCTTCGGCTTCGCCATGTGCGCGCTGGGCCGTAACCAGGACGCTCTCGCTTTCGGAAGAAACCTGCAGAACAGCAGTCACGTTCGCGGGTTGCCCCGCAACCACGGTGACGGGTGTCTCGTATGTTGAGAATCCAACATACGAGATCTTGAGCGTGTAGGTGCCCGGTGCCACGTTCGGAATGGCGAACTGGCCCTGTCCGTCCGAGACAGCTTTCAGCCCATTCTGCTCTACTTGCACGGTGGCGCCCGGCAAGATGGCTCCGCTGATGTCGGTGACCAATCCGTTAATCCTGCTGATAGCCTGTTGTGCGTTGACCGGAGTCAGGCCCAGTACGATGATCATGAAGCCCGCAAGAACCAGCGAATGCATAAATTCGCGCATTTTCCGCCTCCTGATTGATAAAGGATTAGTCGTGACGCGATACAATTAGTCCATCCTTGGAACCAACGAATTGAGCAACGAAGTGATTTGTAAAGTTTTATTGCGGAGATGTTTCAGGAATTTGACAGTTCTGTTAATCCTGCGTGAATCACTCTTCAGCTTGGCTTAAGGTTGCTTGAGTAACTATCCGTTTATTGAGGCAGATGCCTCGGTAGCTATGCGTGTGTCATCTGGAGAGCTTTCGCTAATTGTTCGTGTAGGAGAAGAGAGGAATGAACAGACTTCGTATCGCGATCCTTATCGTCTTCGCAACCGTATGGTTGTCGGCGGCTGTGGCACAAGAAAAGAAAATTAAGCGATCCGACCTCCCCCCGGCGGTTGAGAAAACAGTGGCGGCTGAGAGTAAGGGCGCAACCATACGTGGCTTTGCCATGGAGACCGAGAACGGCCAAATCAATTACGAGGCACAGTTAATGGTCGACGGTCACAGCAAAGACATTGCAATGGATGCTAGTGGCGCAATTCTCGAAGTCGAGGAGCAAGTCACCATAGAGGCGCTCCCGGCGGCGATCAAAGCTGGACTGCAATCGAAAGCAGGACAAGGCAGACTGGTGAAGGTCGAGTCCATCGTGAAGCGCGACAAACTCGTGGCCTACGAAGCGCAGATCATGAAGGACGGAAAACACTCCGAAGTGCAAGTAGGTCCGGACGGGAAAGCTCTCGACCACGACGAGTGAAGGGCGACAATCGCGTCCTTCGCTCCGAAGAGACCGATGAAAAAAAAGACGGGCAGCGTGCCCGTCTTTCTGATAGCTGAGAGCCGACGTGACGGCTCTAGTTGATGTCGAACTGCTCCTGGTGCAATGCTGGGTCGCTTTTCACGATGACCGTGCGCTTCGTTAGTTCTTCCATTTCGGTTAAGAAGCGGCCATTGTTGGACTTTAGCGCTTTCGCGATTTCGGGGTTTACACGCAGCATTACGTCGGCGTGGTCGAGGTGCTTCGCCATTTTGCGCATTTCTACGTAGATGTCGTTGCAAACCGTGGTCACAGATTTCACGTAGCCAGTTGACTCGCAGTAAGGACATGGCGAGCCGATCGTGCGTTCGAGCGATTGCTTTACTCTTTTTCGGGTAATCGCGACTAATCCAAAATCGTTGAACTGCAAAACCTTTGACGGGGCGCGGTCGCTGCGCAGCGCTTCTTCGAGCGCTTGCATGACTTTTTGGCGGTTGCGGCGCTCGTCCATGTCGATGAAGTCGATGATGATGATGCCGCCGAGATCGCGCAGGCGGATCTGGCGCACGATTTCCTTGATGGCATCGACGTTGGTCTTGACGATCGTGTCTTCTAGTCGAGCGGTCTTGCCGACGTACTTGCCCGTGTTGACGTCGATTGCGACCAGGGCTTCGGTTTGATTGATGACGATGTATCCGCCGCTCTTCAGCCAGACTTTCGATTTGAGGGCCTTATTGATTTCGTCGTTCAGACCGAACTGATCGAATAGCGGGATCTCTTTACTGTAAAGCTTGACGCGGCGCACTAACGCTGGCTGAAAGCGGTTGGCGAAGCGCAGGACGCGTTCATACTCTTGTTCGGTGTCGACCCAGATGGCGCTGAAGTCAGAGGTGACCTGGTCGCGGAGTACGCGCTCGACTACGTTTAAGTCGTGATAGATCAGGGTCGGGCCTTTGTTGTTGTCGGCGCGAGTCTTGATCTCGGACCATAGATTCTTCAGGAAGCGAATGTCGGCGCGCAGCTCTTCTTCGGAAGCGCCTTGGGCGGCGGTGCGTACGATGAAGCCTCCGTGACCGTTTTCGCGCTCGCTGATGATGATGCGCTTCAGGCGTTGGCGCTCTTCTTCAGAGGAAATCTTTCTCGACACGCCGGTGTGATTCACCGTGGGCATGTAGACCAGGAAACGTCCGGGTAACGCAATGTGGCTGGTGATGCGGGCACCCTTTTTGCCGATGGGTTCCTTGGCGATTTGGACCAGGATCTCCTGACCCTCTTTAAGAAGCTCGGTGATCAGGGGCACGTTCTGCGGCTCCTGTCGGCGAAAGCGCCGACCGCCTCCGCCGCGTCGTCCACGCTGACCGCGCCGTGGATCAAATGCCGGACGCGGCGCACGCTGCGTATAAGCCGCGGTCGCTGCCGGAGCGCGCACTTCGACCCGGACGTCCACCGTGCCATCGCCTCGGGCTTCGGCATCGAGAAGCGCTTCGGCTTCCGCTTGGGCTTCCTCGAGTTCCGCTTCCTCGGCTTCCTTTGCTTCCTGTTCCGCAGCCGCGTCATCGACTTCCTCGCCAGCGGCGGGCTCATCGGTGCCGCCTTCGATGACAAAGGGTTCGGGAGCCTTGGTCTCGCTAGCCGGTTGCATTGGCTCGGTTGAGGCTGCGATTTCCCGCGCCACCGGCTCGCGATAATCTTCGGCTTCTCGAGTCTCTTCTTCCAGTTCTTCTTCTTCGAATTCGTCTTCTTCGACATCTTCGACGTAGGACGCGAGATCGGCTTCTTCCTCCTCGATGAGTTCTTCCTCGATCGTGCCCTCAGCCGCCGCAGAGACTGGAATCTGATTCGAATGTTCGTGGTCCGCGACCAGGTGTTCGTCGTGGCGGACTTCCGCAGGTTCGGCGGACGCTCCACCAAAAACCGCTGCAACATTCATCTCGTGCAAACGCTTCTGTTCATGATCCCACTCGGAAGATCCGACCTGAGCGTTCGCGGCTGCGCCTCTGGCGCGGTCGTTAGTTGCTCGATCTTGAGGTTCCGGGATCTGTGACTGTTGGTCCGCTTCTGGCTTCGCGAAGAGCGGTTCGTCCTCGGGAAACGCCGCGGTAACAGGGACCGGTGCATCGGAACTCTGCGGGAGAGGTCTTGATCCCGAATGCGCTTGAGACGGCTGACTCTGCGCCAGCCGCTGATATTTTGAGATGGACTCGCCGGGCAACAGGATGGGCTGGTACCCCGGCGGCGGTCCGTATTCGCTTCGTTCCGGTCGATCACTGCGCTGAGGACGATCCGTTCTTTCTGGCCGATCGGTGCGTGGCGCTTCTGAAGTTGGCCGGGCGAACTTGGATTCGGGCATGCGCTCA
>Ga0210400_10000733_pt1 | contig 34715 bp, 28 predicted proteins | sample IncBWH26MmetaG_FD_155456 | JGI IMG/M metagenome (GOLD analysis project Ga0210400, IMG submission 155456) | Forest soil microbial communities from Barre Woods Harvard Forest LTER site, Petersham, Massachusetts, United States - Inc-BW-H-26-M | ecosystem: Environmental > Terrestrial > Soil >... | reverse complement strand
GAAGGCGATAGTCTTCTGCTCCACAGCCTTCAACAACGCCGACGCAGAGAGGCTCGGTGCCTGTTTCGATCCGGAGTTCGCGCTGAGTTCGCCGCACGGAGAGCTTCACGGCAGAGATCAGGCCGTTAACTACTTTCAGCAGTACTTCAGCCTGACTCCGCGCGCGCATCTCTCCATGAAGATGAGTGATCAGCGCGCTGTCGGTGAGTTGGTGTGGAGTCTCTACGACTACACGATCGAAACGCCGTCCAAGCACACCTCCGGGCGAGGGATGATGCTCTGCCGCAAATCGGAAAATCGCTGGCACATTCTAAGCATGCACGAATCACCGATCGTCACGGCAGTCATCCCGAAATAAAGAAAGTCGGGTGGAGCGCCACTCGGTATCGTACGAAATATTTTCGCACTACTATTAATCCGCGGATCATCACAAACGATTGTCCCCACAATTTGCCACCCCTACAAAGAGACTTGCGGCCTCCCTGTGTCGCTGCTGGATTTACCAGGCACGCTTCGATGGCGCAACGTCAGAACCGTTATGCAACTGGGCGTACTGTTCATAGCCCTCAGTTGCAAAGCACAAACCGCGATCGAAAAACTGGTCAAGCAGGCGCAGCAATTCCATCTCGCCGTAAATTTCGACAGGACCATGCACGGAACCCTGACGTTCCAGGAATTCCCAAAGATGCTCTTTGACTAAGACCATCGACCAGCAGAAATCGGAAAGCGCGACCCCCTGTGAGGCGCGACGCTCACCGATCTCAAAATAACGCTGCTCGACGTCGTGGCCGGTCTTGGTGAGCAGCCATTCACTCAAGTGCCGCAAGATTTCCTGGAGTCGTCGCCGCAATTCATCGATCGGGACTTTGCGCAGCTCGGCGGTGCGCGACGAAGTTTCGAGCTTCACGACTAGCTCGGCGGCGAGTTCATCGGAATGCTGTTCAATCAACCGTACCAAACGTAACGCGATCACGCCGCCCTCTCAACTTCATTGGATGCCGGATTCTGGTGAGCGGACACACGCAAGACTGTAGGATTCGCGAACAGTTTTGTAATTTAATGTAACTCTTCACCGCAAAGGTTCCTTCATCTCCTGTGCTCGCATTCTTTGGCAGTCGTCAACCGTATGCTAGCGTAGGAGCATGCCGGCGGGTGAGATGGAATCACAAAGTGCAGCGGACAGCAGGTATCGGACCTTGCTTGAAGTGTCCGGCGCGATCGCATCCCAGCCGAACTTGAAGACTGTCCTGCAGAGCTTGCGCCGTTTATTGTCTAGCGTTGTCGCTTTCGATTCGGTTAACCTTTCGCTGCTGTCCGATAACGGGAACTCGGTTCGGGTCATAGCATTTGACCGAGGTTCGGAAGCCTATCGAGTTGAAATCGGTACTGAGGTCCCGCATGTGGGGAGCGCTGTTGGAAAAGCGCTCGATGAACAAAAACCGATCTACATTCCCGACCTTCAGGCCGAGCTTTCAAAGATTCCCCAACTAGCGTCGCAAGCCAGGCTTAGCACTCCGCACAGCGCGTACATCTTTCCAATCTCGATATCCGGGAAAAAACTTGGGGCTTTGACATTTGGGATCCCGCAGGGAGAAAAATTCAGCCCCGACGACGTGGAACTCATGACCTCCGTTTCATCGCATGTTGGAGTTGCCCTGGAGGGCGCAATTGCCACCGATGCCGCAGAGACCTACCAACGGCAATTGGCCCGGGAGCGCGACCGTCTCCGTTTGCTGCTCGAGATCAACAATCAGGTTGTAACCCAGTTGGACGTCAATGAGCTGTTCCGTTCCGCCTCGGCGTCGATTCGCAAATATTTTGCAAATGACTTCACCGGTTTCTGGCTCATCGATAAACAATCCAACCAGCTGGAATGCGCAATCCTCGATTTTCCCGGCGGCAAAGGCTTTCTTGCGGACGTTCCCGCCCGCGCAGTCACCGACCAGGAAGCTGAGAAGATGCGCACCCGAACCGCTGAGATCTGGTCGCAGCAGGATTTCGACAGGCTTCGGCCGGAAGTTCTCGAACGACTGAAGGCTGAATCGATCGCTGCGATGGCGGTTGCCCCGCTGGGCACCTCGAATGGACCGCTTGGGCTTATGTCCATGGGGAGCAAGCGACCCAACAATTTTGGACAAGAAGACCTCGACATTTTGTCCCAAATCAGCGCGCAGATTTCCCTCGCGCTGGACAATGCGCTCGCCTACGGACGACTCAGCGCTTCGAGAAATCGCCTGGAAGACGAGCGATTGTATCTCGAATCCGAAATCCGCGCGGAATACAACTTCGAGGATATCGTGGGCAAGAGCGCCGCTCTGCGCAAAGTCCTTGAGCAGATCGAGATTGTCGCTCCAACGGGATCTACTGTCTTGCTGCACGGCGAGACCGGTACCGGCAAAGAGCTGGTTGCGCGCGCTGTTCATAGCCTCAGTCCAAGACGAGACCGAACATTTGTCCGGCTCAATTGTGCCGCCATTCCGTCCGGGCTGGTCGAAAGCGAGCTCTTCGGACACGAGAAAGGTGCATTCACCGGCGCTTTGCTGCAGAAGCGCGGCCGTTTAGAGCTTGCCGATCGTGGCACTTTGTTCCTGGATGAAATCGGCGACATTAGTCTGGAGCTACAGCCGAAGCTGCTGCGCGCGTTGCAGGAACAAGAGTTCGAGCGGCTGGGCAGCAACAAGACTATTCATGTGGACGTCCGCCTTATCGCGGCGACGCATCGAGATCTGTCGTTGATGATCCACAACAATCAATTCCGTGAGGACCTGTTTTACCGGCTCAATGTTTTTCCGGTTGAGATACCGCCGCTTCGTGAGCGACGCGAGGACATCCCACTGCTCGTGCACTATTTTGTTTCGCGGTTGTCGCGCCGGATGCAGAAACGCATCAAGTCAATCCCCAAGCCCGCAATGGATGCACTGTGCAATGCGGCATGGCCCGGTAACGTCCGAGAATTGGAGAACTTCGTTGAGCGCGCCGTCATCCTGACCCAGGGAGATGAGTTGAATGTTCCCCTCGCTGAACTCAAGAAGTCATCCGCCCGAAATGCTGCTCCCGTATCAACGTTCCAACAAGCGGAGCGCCAGGCGATCATTGAGGCGCTGAAAGTGGCATCGGGAAGAATCTCCGGTGCCGGAGCGGCGGCGGAGCGTCTCGGGCTGAAGCGCACGACCCTGCAAAACAAAATGCGGCGACTCAATATCACGAAGGCTGACTACTGAGACCGACGCGCCCCTAACCATCGACGGCCCGAGATAGGGACCGACCTTCACTTACAGACCGTCTCCAACCTGCCCACATTCGGGCAACTGCCCGCAATAGGGCATGACCGCGAGCAGCATCACGTTTTGACCCCGTTGCATTCGCAACAACTTACGCTCAACTTTTTGTTGGCACGCTGCCTGCACTGCCTTATGCGGCGGAAACCGCGAAGGTCTAGCCGATGGAGGCCGTATCCCGCAACGGAAGACGGACAAAAGCGCGCCATGATAGAGGGCTATCGGTGTTTACGTACTCTCCCACTTATCCTCCTACTTATCGGCGTGGTTCCGCTTGGCGGTTGTTTGTCCCGATCCCGTCCAATTGCTGTTCGCATGAGCACAGCGCCGCTTCAAACAGCGACCAGTAAGGACTTAATTGAGCGCATCAACGCCGATGCCACAGAGATTCAGACGTTGAAGGCGGCAGTCGGCATTACGGTTTCGGTCGGCGGCAGCAAACTGGGCAAGATCACGCAATATCAGGAGATCCGTGGCTACATCCTGGCGCGGAAGCCATCCTCGCTGCGGATGATCGGACTCTTCCCCATCCTGCAGAGCCACGTGTTCGATATGGCGAGTAGCGGCCAGGAGTTCAAACTGTGGATCCCGTCTAAGAATCAGTTCATTGTCGGTGGCAACGAGGAAGCAAGTCCATCCACCGAGCCTCTCGGAAATCTCAGGCCGCAGGTGATCTACGACGCTCTGCTTTTGCAGGCTGTAGACGTTCAGAACGAACTGGCTGTACTGGAAGCGAGCGAGTATGAAGCGATCGATCACAGAACCCAGAAAGCAACGCTCCGGCCTGACTATTCACTCAGCATCATCAAACAGAACGGTCGCGAGTGGCATCTGTCCCGCAAGGTTGTGTTCGACAGAACTGATCTGCAGCCACACCAGCAACTCTTATATGACGAGCACGGATCTATCGTCACTGACGTTCACTACGACGAATATAGGGAAATCAATGGGGTCAGTTTCCCAACCAACATACAGATCTGGCGCCCGCGGGAGGAATACTCGATCAAGCTTCAAGTAACGAAGCTGACCATTAATGGACCCGTTATGGATGATCAATTCGTGCTGCAACTCCCTGCGCGCGCAGGTCTGGCGTCGCGTTAGGTATCGCACTAAAACCGGAGCGCCGCTGCCAAAAGGAGAAACCCATGCCAGAGCTTGCGCACATTGATCCCAGAAGCAGCGCGCTGCTGGTGATGGATTATCAGGTCGATGCCCTCACCAGGTTTATGACGGCTGCGCAGTCAGGTGATGCGATCGCGTGCGTGCCCGATCTGATCGCCACGGCACGAGACGCGGGCATCATGGTGATTCATGTCGTTGTCGCGTTCCGGCCCGGTCATCCCGAGGTCAGCCCCCATAACCTCCTGTTCAGCTGGGTGAAGGCAAACGGAATCGCGGTGGCCGGGACCGAAGGCGCCGCGATCCATCCGGCCGCAGCGGCACGAGAGGGGGAAGCGATTGTTATCAAGCACCGCCTCAGCCCGTTCGTTGGTACCGACCTGGAGACGCTACTGCGCGCCAACGGCATCGACACGCTCGTGCTCGCCGGTGTCCATACCAGCGGCGTCGTGCTGTCGACCGTTCGCCACGCCGGCGATCTGGATTACCGTTTGGTCGTCGTCCGCGATTGCTGCGCCGACCCAGATGTAGAGCTGCATGGGATGCTGCTCGACCTCGTCATCCCGAAGCAGGCGGCCGTCGTCACCACGGCGGAGCTGGCCCGCGCCCTGCCGGGCAGGTCTTCATGAACGAACGCGAGCGATAGAGCGGAGAAACGTCACCACTCCGTCACCAATCCATTTGCTCGGCGCTTTGATGCTCGCTGTCTGCGTCCGCTTAATGTCCAGCGGCGATCTGATGGTGCTCCCCACACCCCACTCTGCCCACATTTAGGCACCGCCCGCAATAGGGCATGGCAGGCGCTCAGATCACATCTGGCGCCTCATCACCTCCAATAACTTACAGCCAACTTCCCATGGCATGCCGAGTGCACTGGTTCGTGGTGCGGATTGAGAAAGACTCGCCGATTGAGATCACTGATGCTGCGTGTCGAATTTCAGGACGTTGGGGACACTGTGACCTTGCGACTGGAAGGCCGGTTCGTTGGGCCATTTGCCAAGGACACAAGGGATCTGGTGGCGCGCTGCAAGATTCCGCCGCGACTTATCGTGAATCTATCGGAGGTGACATTCGTCGATGCGATCGGGGAAGAGGCGCTGTCGTGGTTAGCGCAAATTGGTGGGGAGTTCGTCGCCGAGAACTGTTACCCCCTTCACGTCTGCGAACGCCTGCATTTGCCGATGGCGCCGAAATGTGCCGTTGCTCTCCTCCGGGCGATGTAACGCGTTTGCAGACCACAAGACTCTTGGCGATGCAGTATGACGCGGAAAGCGAGATGTAGTTCGAGAAGATGTCAGTTTGGGAAATGTCGGCAGAGATCTGGCGCGCACTGAGTTACCGAAACGATGCGCTATACCGGGAAACCACGATCCTTTGTATTTGTTTGCCTGCCATGTGGACTGGCAGTACCGGAGAAACCTTGCAGCCTATCAGGGACTTGTTTCCGCGTTGGACGATTCCGACAACAGGATCCGTCAGATTGCGGAGATGCTGGTCCATCGTAGTCCCCCCCGTCCGCCGAGGAAAGCCGCGGCGTTTAACGAAAGTAAGTGACCCATCATGGAATGGTTTCATTCGACTGAGCGAGGACAAGAACGGCCCAACGGCGGCCTAGCCTCGAGCCATGAAATCCAATTGGCTTTCGATGAGCAACGGGAATACCTGTACTGGATCGCACTGCTCATTACTGGAGACCACGTCCTCGCGGACTTGGCGGTTGTAAACGCGAGCGCTCTGTCCTCGAACTATAGCAGTGTGTTTCGCGAGTGGCTCAACGGGTGGGCGAAATATGCAACCGTGCGGGCGGCGGTCAGGGAAGTCCGCGATCTCATTTCCGCCTCGGCGACATACTTTGTGGAGTCGCCGTCCGAACACGCCGAGGATGACGTGCTTTCCGACGATCAGATCATCTCGCTTCGGCACATCGATCCACGAGAAATCATTGCGGCGCTCGACCCCCTTGCTCGCTGCGCATTGGTCCTGCGGGGAATACAACACGCCTCACTCGTCGATTGCGCGCTCTTGCTGGACGTGTCCCGCGGAATTGTCGCCAGGGCCTACTCCCAGGCGTTGCGATGGAAGGCTGAACACGCGGGTGCTCACGCGGACGCCGAATGAAGGTCCGATGGATTCCCGAGTCTGATTACACACGGGCAAAAGGGAAGTTAGCGCCCTCGGAAAAAGAGAAGACGATGCAGAGAATGCGAGGGATGCGAATAAAAATGCAGGAGGAAACAAACTAGTGTTAGCGAGACCTGGTCCCGAGAGAGCCAGTTCTGAGAGCGTCGGCCTCTCAAGCGGAAGAGCCCTCGGCATGAACAGATTGTGCACGTTGGTGCTGCTAGTCCGCGCGCTGCTAGTTGTGGCGACGGCTGCATCCTGGGCGCAGGTAGTCTCACCGAATATTGGGAGCGTTCCCAGCGGCCCTGCCACCAGCGATGTTCTGCGGCTGACGCTCAGCGATGCCATCAGCCGGGCTATGCGCTATAACTTGGGCGTAATCGAAAGTGACGAGAACACCAGGTCCGCCCGCGGTCAACGACTGATCGCATTAAGCAGTCTCCTCCCGCAAGTAAGTGCAGGAATCAATGAGAACGTCGACCAGGTGAATTTCACAGCCTTGGGCCTCGGCGCGGTCAAGATACCCGGCATCCCCAAGGTTGTCGGCCCGTTCAGTTACAGCACGGCGAGTGCAAGTCTCAGTCAGACGCTTTTCAGCTACGAATCGATTCAGCGTTTCCGTGCTGCGCGCTCCGCCGAACAGGCCGCCCAGCTCAGTTACAAAGACACGCTGGATGTGATCACGTTGACCGTGGGCAATGCCTATCTCCAGGTCATCGACGCCCGCTCCCGTATTGAAGCCGAAGTAGCGCAAGTGCAGAATGCGAAGGCCCTCTACGATCAGGCGGTGGACGAATTCCAGGCCGGCACCAGTCCACGAATCGACGTGACTCGGACTGAAGTCCAGCTTCATACCGAACAGTACAATCTGAGTGTTGCACGCAACAACTTCGAGGTTGCGAAACTCTCCCTCGGTCGCGCCATCGGCCTGCCTCTTGGCCAAGCCTTTGAGATTGCCGACCAACTTCCGTATGCGGACCTCAACCCGTCCTCCGTCGAAGACGCACTCAAGATGGCCTACAGTTCGCGCAGCGATTTCCGTTCGGCTCTCAAATCAGTGAAATCGGCAGAGCAGGTACTGTCGGCGGCCAAAGGCCAGCGCTATCCCGTGGTGGCTGTCAATGGCGATTACGGCGACCAGGGACCAACGTTCGGCCAGTCCCATGGAATTTTCAGTTTCCAGGCAGGAGTCAACGTACCGATTTTCACCGGCGGCCGCATCAAGGGCGACATCACGCAAGCGGAAGCGGCCCTGCGGCAGAGGAAGGCAGAAGCGGAAAACATCCGTGGGCAGATTGATTACGACGTGCACACTGCGTTTCTCAATCTGAATGCCGCCAAAGAGCAGGTCGACGTCGCTCATCAGAATGTGGACTTGGCCAACGACAACGTCGCCCGTTCCAAGGAGCGCTTTGCCGCAGGCGTCACTGATAGCGTCGAGGTGGTGCAGTCCGAGCAATCTTTCGCCAGCGCCAACGACCAGTACATCACAAGCCTGTATAGCCACAATCTCGCAAAACTGGCGCTCGCTCGTGCGCTCGGTGTTGCACGAACCAATTTCAACCAATACCTCGGAGGCCGCTAGATGTCTGGACAAGGGACGGAGTTGGACGAAACGTCCACTCCGGTCGCAAAAGTGAAACTCGAACTGCCCGACGATAACCAAACGAAGCAAGGCCTGCGCCGGATTTTTCGCGAGCATCCACGGGGAGGCCGCGCCGCGGCGTTGCTGCTACTTGCCTTGGTGATCATCTGCGGGGGCCTCTTCGTGAGAAATAGTCTGGCGTGGGAGTCGACGGACGACGCACAAATAAACGGCCACATCATGCCCTTGAGCGCTCGAATCAACGGATACGTGCTCGAAGTTCCGGTCATCGAAGGACAGCTTGTCCACGCTGGTGATGTGCTCGTGACCATCGATCCTAAGGACTACAAGATCGCGATGGAACAGGCGCAGGCAACGTTCGCCGACGCGCAGGCCAGTGCCGCAAGTTCTCGCTTCAACGTACCAATTACCTCCGTTACCACGCAGAGCAACCTCGATTCTGCGGGCACCGCAGTGCTCAACGCACAGGCAGGCCTCAGTGCCGCCGAGCATAATTTCGAGTCTGCGAAAGCGGTTTTGGAACAGGCCGACGCCAATGCTGCGAGAAGCGACGCGGACCTGGTGCGCTATGGACAACTAGTCGCTAAGGAAGATATTTCGCATCAGCAGTACGATCAGGCGGTTGCTACGGCAAAAGCAAATCGATCCGGCGTCGTGTCGTCCAGAGCGAGTGTACAGGCGGCTGAGCAAGCGGTGCGCCAGGCACAAGGGAAGCTCCTGCAGGCGAGGGCCGATTTACGCAGCGCCCAGACCGCGCCGCAACAGGTTTCGATGACCCGCGCCAAGGCAGAGGCAGCCGATGCTCAGATGCGAGAACGCAAGGCGCAGCTCGACCAAGCGCACCTTAACCTCAGCTATACAGTCGTTCGTTCTCCAGTTACCGGAATCATCGGCAAGAAGACCGTGGAGGTGGGCCAGAACGTCGGCATCGGACAGGAACTGGTAGAAGTGGTGCCGCTTGACGATGTCTGGATTATGGCCAACTTCAAGGAAACGCAACTTGCCCACATGCGGCCCGGCCAACCGGTAGAAATCAAGGTGGACGCCTATGGCCGCACGTGGAAAGCGCATGTAACCAACCTGGGCGCCGGCGCGGGCTCGGTCTTCAGTCTGTTGCCTCCGGAGAACGCTACAGGAAACTATGTGAAAGTTGTGCAGAGGGTGCCAGTGCGCATCGATTTCGATCGCTCTGATGATCGCAATCCGGGATCGGACTTCAATGCGGAAGGACTGTTAAAGCCGGGCTTGTCGGTTGAGCCCGAGGTCAAGGTGCGATGAGCCCTACCCCATCTGGTGCCGCCGCAGAAGAACTTTGGCAGCCTAGAGTCAACCCCTGGCTCATTGCGGGCGCGGTTTCTCTGGCTGCGTTCATGGAGGTGCTCGATACCAGCATCGCCAATGTGGCGCTGCCCCACATCGCAGGCGGTCTGGCGGCCAGCAATGACGAGAGCACGTGGGTGCTGACCAGCTATTTGGTCTCCAATGCAATCGTACTGCCGCTAAGCGGATGGCTGGTCGCATCGCTCGGTCGGAAACGCTTCTTTTTGATCTGCATCACGTTCTTCACGGCGAGCTCCTTTCTCTGCGGGATCGCACCCAGCCTTGGGTTTCTACTTTTGTTTCGAGTCATGCAAGGCGCGTTCGGAGGAGGCTTGCAGCCGATGGCGCAGTCCATCTTGGGTGATAGCTTTGCTCCCGCGAAGCGAGGGCTCGCCTTTTCGTTATACGGAATCACAACCATCTGCGCTCCTGCCATCGGTCCAACGCTGGGAGGCTGGATCACCGACAACTACTCCTGGCGCTGGATTTTCTACATCAACGTTCCAGTGGGAATTGTCGCCCTCCTGCTGGTCTCTCAGCTGGTCGAAGATCCCCCGTACATAGCCCGCCTGAAGGCCCGTCTCTCGGGCTTCGACTTCATCGGATTTTCTTTGCTGACCGTAGGCGTAGGCGCGCTACAGATCGCCCTCGACAAGGGACAGGAAGATGATTGGTTCGGATCTCATTTCATAACGACCTTGGTCGTGATTGCGGTCGCTGGCCTGGTTTCGCTCGTCATTTGGGAATGGTTTCAGAAACAGCCAATCGTGGATGTGCGTTTGTTCAAAAACTTCAACGTCGCGACCACCAATCTAATGTTCCTGATGCTGGGAGCGGCCTTATTCAGTTCCACTGTGCTCATGCCGCAACTCCTGCAGACCCTCATGGGATATACAGCACAAAAAGCCGGGATGGTACTTTCCGCCGGCGCTCTGGTAGTGCTGGTCGTGCTTCCCATGGTGGGCAAACTCACCACCAAATTTCAGGCGCGTCACATCATAGCTTTCGGTTGGATCGGTCTGGCGATAGCCATGTACATTTCGAGCAAGCAGGTGGATCTGCTGATGAGTTTCCGCTCAGCCACCTTCTTACGCGTGTGGCAGTACATCCCCGTGGCCTTTCTATTTGTCCCCCTCACGCTTGCCGGATATGTCGGGCTGGCCCCGGAAAAAACCAATGCCGCCGCCGGACTCATGAATTTCTTTCGCAACATGGGGCAGAGTGTTGGGACGTCCGCGGTCACGACTCTGATTGCTCGACGCAGTCAGTATCATCAATCCGTCCTGGCGGAATACACAGCTTCGGGGCGGTTTCACGCGTCTATCGCAGCTCTTACCGTGCGCCTGACACGCGCCGGTGTAAGTGCGCATACTGCTCAACAACAGGCAATTGGGCGACTGTACGCTCTGGTTCAGTCCCAGGCTGCTGTTCTCTCATACGTCGATATTTACTGGCTGCTGGCAATGGGCTCACTGATTATGTTTGTGGCTTCATTTCTGCTGAAAAGAAATGAACCAGGCAAAGGAGCGAAGGTCTCAGTTCACTAAAGGCTGTTCACGGTGGAGGCTGGGAACAATAGGACGTAACGGGGATTGAACTGGCTTCCGCGGGAGACTTGAAAACATCATGGCGACAGAAAAAATCCGTGTTGGCATCATTGGAGCAAGTATGCGCAACGGCTGGGGGCGCGATGCCCACATTCCAGCATTGAACGCGCTCCCTGAGTTCGAGATCACGGCGGTCAGCACCAGCCGCCAGGAAACCGCAGACGAAACGGCAAAGCATTTCGGAATTCCCCATGCTTTTGCCGATCCTTACAAAATGGTCCAGCATCCCGACGTCGACCTCGTCGCGATCTGCGTGAAGGTGCCTTTTCACCATGAGCTGGGGATGGCTGCTTTGAATGCCGGCAAGCATCTCTACTGCGAATGGCCGCTTGCGGCTACTACCGAGCAGGCTCAACAGATGCGTGATTTGGCCGTCCGCAAAGGGGGCCACCACATGGTGGGACTGCAAGCCCGCGGGGCCTGCGAGTTCAATCGCATCAGGGACCTGGTCGCCGAGGGCTACATTGGCAAGGTGCTTTCGTGCACGATGATCGTAACGACGCCAACGTGGGGCGCCGAATTCACCCGTGACTGGGCCTATATGGCAGATCGCTCGAAAGGAAATACTCTATTGACCAGCGTCGGGGGACACTCAATTGACGCGCTCTGCTTCTGCCTTGGGGAGTTCAAAGAGCTTTCCGGCGTCGTGGCGAATCAGCGCCAACGAATCAAGATCGTCGAGACGAGCGAGACGATCCCGATGACCGCGCCCGACCAGGTGCTCATAAGCGGCATCCTCGAAAGCGGCGCGGTCGCATCGGTCCACCTCAAAGGCGGCTTTGCCAACGGGACGGGGTTCCTGTTCGAGATCCACGGTACCGAGGGCGCCCTGGCTATCGTGCCGGCAGATCCTCGCCAGGCGACTTACATGCAGGTCTCCGAGTTCACTGTTCGCGGTCCGCAAGCGGGCAAACCGCTGGCGAATCTCTCGATACCGGAGAGCTATCGCTGGGTTCCGCCCGCGGTCCCGGCCGGGCTTCCTTTCAACGTTGCGCAGTTGTACCTGCGGATGGCTGAGGGCATTCGCGAAGGAAAGTCCGCCAGCCCAGACTTCGATGTGGCCGTCAAACGCCACCAGTTGCTGGACGCGATTCAGAAGGCTTCTGACACCGGGATCCGCCAGGTGATTTAGCGACGTTCCACCGACCGCTTGACGACTTGTTCGCCGGCGGTGTCGAGCCCCGATGAACCGGATGTATATCTCGGATAGCTTCCGGCGGGTCACGACGGTTGCGCGCCGTTACAGATAGTCATTGAACGACATTAAGCTATGTAGGTAATTTACTGATAATGAGCAAGATATTGGTGGAGGCGGCGGGAGTCGAACTCTCGAGCCCCCACATAGAATCTATAACTTGCTGATTCTACAAAAGGAGAAAAGTGCCAAAAGGCCTACATAAGCCTGCCCATCTTACAATTATCGTACAATTTTGGTTGCCGAAAAGCACCCACCACGAGCGTGCCTGGCATTTGTCGGCAGAGAATACGTAGGACTTGGGTGCCGAGTCCATCCAGAATGGCAAAACTACTGAAAGCCGATGTGAAATCAAAGCGTGTTAGTATGCGTCGCTAGAATGACTGCGGGCAGTTCCACGTCCAAATGCCCCTCGGCAGTACCGACGCCTAGCACGAGCGGTCCGACGATCCACCGGAGTGTCTTCTGGGCGCCTTGGGCGCTGCTCAAGTTTAATCTGGGATATCGCTGGTTCGACTATTTGAGACAAGGTCGCGACGAAGAGTGCGCGGAAACGGATCCCATAAAACCCTTAAGAAGCCTACGGTTGTGTGTGTACAGCCTCCCTTTGCAGAATTACCCCTGCTGCTTGCAGATGACTCAGTTCGGTTGAATCCATCCGGAACCAATCCGATAAAGTTTGTTTCGTGTGTTGACCCAGCTCCGGAGCACTCGACAGGGCAGCTGCTGGCTGCTCGGGGAACTTTATCGGAGAGCCCACTACCCTGACTTGCCCATCGCCAGGATCGATTGTATACGGGAACATTTCGCGCACTGCGCACTGCGGATCATTTATAACTTCGTCGAGACGGCGTATCGGCGAAGCCGGGACGCCGGCAGTACGAAGCTTAGCTCGCCAATTCTCCATGGTGTCCGTGCGGAAAACGTTTGTCAGAAACGATTCGAGCTGGACCCGGTTCTTCACTCGCATACTGTTAGTGGCGTAACCCGGATGATCGACTAGTTCGGTGTGGCCAATTGCGGGACCAAAGGCGCGCCATAACTTTTCGCTGCCCACAGCGATCGCGATCTCAACGTCCTTAGTGGGAAATGTACGATAGGGAACGATCGATGCATACGAAGTTCCGAGCGGGTCGGGGACAGCTCCAGATCCGAGATAAATCATGAAATTGGAGGTCATCGCCGAGAGCATGGAATCGAGCATGGAAATATCCACGAATTGCCCCAAACCGGAAGCATCTCGACTCCTGAGCGCCATCAAAATTCCAATCAGAGCAAACATTCCGGTGCTGACATCGGCGACGGAGTAACCGCAGCGCACGCGTTTTCCGTCTGCCGTTCCGGTCACACTCATCAGACCGCTGGAAGCCTGTAAAATCAGATCCATCGCGGGCTCATCGCGCGAAGGTCCGTTTTGTCCGTAACCGGAAATCGAGCAGTAGACGATCCGGGGATTCCTTGCGCGGGCGATCTCGTAACCCAAGCCGAGCCGGGACATCGTGCCGGGGCGGAAATTCTCGATTACGACGTCGACCTTCTCCATCATGCGCAGACACAGCTCAATGCCTTGAGCGCATTTTAAGTTGACTGATACACTCCGTTTTCCCCGATTCAGACCAACAAAATAAGAAGCCTGGCCACCGACAAAAGGCGGACCCCAGCCGCGTCCGGTATCCCCCCCGTCTGGAGACTCGATCTTGTAGACCGCCGCGCCGTGGTCGGCGAGAAGAAGCGTGCAGTACGGGCCGGCGAGAGCGTGCGAGAAGTCCAGAACCTTGATGCCTGATAACGATGTCATCAATGTTTAGCCAAACGGCCTCTCTTCAGAGACTATTGCGCAATCTCCTCCAGAGCCTGCCCGCGGGTGCGCGTGCCCAGAATGCCCACCGAGAGCACTACTACGAACATCGCAGATGCGATAAAGGTAAAGACGCCGATCGTTCCAAACTTCTTCAGGAAAAACGCGATCATGAAGCTGCTAAAGACAGTGGAGAGGCGGCTAAAAGAGTAGACAAAACCAACCGCGCGCGCACGCACGCGCGTCGGATAAACCTCAGACATGTAAGCATGAAAAGCATAAGAAAGTAGAATGGTGGACATAGCTAGTAATCCTCCGAACGTGATCAACCTCGCCGTCGTGAACTGCTGGGAGAATGCCAGACCGAATCCCGCGACGCAGATCGCGGCAGTCATGACTTGCCATTTGCGCTCGATTCGATCGGCGATCAGAGCGATGAATAATGGGGTGATCGGAAAGAGTGTGGCAATAAAGAAAGTGTATTGCAGACTCTTAACAAAGCTCGCGCCGCGGGACTCCATCAAAGCGGGCGTCCAATTGTTGAAACCGAAGAAGCCGATCGCCTGAAAGAAATTCAGCAAAACAAGCATGATGGTACGCCGAGTATAGGGAGGGCGTAGAATTTCGGACAATGAAGCTTTGCCAGCCGTTTCCGCGACGGTCGGTGCCGGCTCGCGAAGCTCGCCTCCTGCCTGCGGCGCGACATGCGCCTCAATCATCGACATGGCCAGTTCGGCTTCACGAATCCTGCCTCTGGATGCGAGCCAACGGGGGGATTCCGGGACAGTCCGCCGAATCCACCAGACGAAAATCGCGCCGAGGGCTGGGCCGAGAGCTACCCAGCGCCATCCATCCATGCCAAGCGGTTTGAGAGGGAGCAACTGCCAGCTTAGGAGCGCCACGATCGGCACCGCCGAAAGTTGAACGACGTGGTTAACGGCAAACGCTCTGCCTCGAATCTGTTTCGGAGCCAGCTCCGCGATATAGCTGTCAATGGTGACAAGCTCCACACCGACACCAATACTGGCGATGAACCGCGACAAATCGATCATGACGGCGTTGCTTTGCGATGCCATGACGACTGTGGCAGCGGCATACCATAAGAGTGAGACCGTGAAGATAGCCCGCCGGCCATAGCGATCTGCAACCGAAGCGAAGGCCACGGTCCCGATAAACAAGCCCAGGAATGTAGCGGCTGCGAAGGTGGCTTGATCGGTCAGGCCGAATAGCCCTTTCACGGCGTGAAATATACCGGCGCGGATCAGGCCTGGACTAATCGATGCGGTAAGCGCTATATCGTAAACCTCGAAGAACCCTCCGAGCGACAACAGGATAATCAGCTTCCAGATGTACGGGGTTGCCGGTAAGCGGTCGAGACGCGCGCTGACCATGGCGGCGCCTGCCCTGGACACCTCGCTGGATTCCGAAATTTGCGGTACCTCCCTGCTATGCATGCCACTTGCTGACACGGCCGGCGCCTTCGCGTATCATCTCCTACCTTTCATCTATGGGACTTCGATGTCAACTAAAGGCATGAACTGCTGTCCACCGTGTAGGTCCGCGTCGCCCAGGTCACCCTGGAAAATCACGCGGGGAATGCTGAACTTGAACGCCAGCGCGTTGTCGCATTCAAAGAAGCGGACGGTTTCCGGCCGGCATCGATAGAGGTCCGCAAATAAGGCGGCATTGAGCACGCCCGATCGTTTCACTCGTAAGTAGCTCTGTTCATCGGGAAACATAATGTCAAACGTCAGCACGAACGGACCTGCATTCTTGCTGCGAATAAGGCTAGAGAGCTGCGCTAGTTTCATAAACTGGATTTCCAATATTGATAAATTCTGTGCGAAACATTTCTTCCTCGTTGTGGGGCAGAGCGACGTGATGGAAGTTGAAGCGGTACACTGGTCCCCGATCGATGTGTGCCGGATTGTGAAGACAAGCGAAGGTTGTGATTGCACCCTTCCATTCTGGGACGGGATGGTGCAGGAGGGGTTGCCGGCTCAACAGCGCAATTGTTGTCGCGAGCTCCTGGGTCGGCGCTGTCGCCTCGAGAACCAAACCGATCTCTTTCGGAACAGACGTGCGGTCCGGATCCAACTTCCCCATAACCGCATCTCGTCCGTAGACATGAACTTCGAGGTGATACTCGCTCTTCGATAGCCTGTCCCCGAATACCTTGGCGACGCCGGCTTCGATTCTTTCCCTAACTCCGGCTAACCAGCTATCAAGCCGCTTGATCAAGAAGGCATCGCGAATGCCCCCGACGATAATCGATTGATAGCCGACTAGTTCTGCGCCCTCCAGTTTCACGGAGTACGCATCCGACGGGATCAGGGCACTCCCCGAGACACGGACGCTCACGTCGTCTACGGCCTCGAAGCTCGATTTGCTCAGGTCGAGGGTTCCTGAGGATTCTTTATGAAGATAGGGATCCGCGTTTTCATACAGGGTGTGAGCAGCGATGCTTTGAGGTGTACATCGAAGTCCAGGCCCGAAGGGACGGATGATGAAGTGGTCGCGACGGATAGTACCAAAGATAACGCCTTTGCCCATAGTCTCGGCAGCCATTGTTCCGCATTCCGAAACTTTGCCTGCATGCCAGGCGAGCCCAGCCGGAAAGCCGCGCAGGATTGGAAGGGCGGCGTACAAGGCAGAATCGCTGCAGCGTCCAGCCAGTACAAAGTCGGCGCCTCCTTCCAGCGCACGTTGTAGAGGCTCGACGCCCATCATGCCAACGATCCTGGCACTACGGTCAATGGTCGCTTCATCGACGTGCGGGGCAGGCTCCAGGGGACGGATCCGATTTTCCCGTAGTAAAGTTTTGAGATAAGACTTGTCCTGCTCCGAATAAATCACTGCGGTGCGGATAGCCAGGTCATTCTCTGTAGCGACCTCGCGAGCGATGTCCAGCGTCCAGTTAACGTGTACATCTCCTCCCGCCGTGCCAGCGGATCCGATGAGTACCGGAATTCCCGCTCGTTTGCCGGCACGCAGCATCAGGGCCAGATCCTGTTTGATCATCTCGCGTGGGAATGCCGATTTCCCGGATCCCAATGAATAAGGCCCGGCGTCGGTAGTTCCTGCGTCAGCCGCGATAAAGTGAGGCTTCTCGGCCATCGCTTCATCAAGGCTTTCCGCGTGTATGCCACCGCCGACAGCTCCAATGGCCGCAATGAATCTGATTTCCTCCATCTTTAGCCCTTTCTTTCGTATCGCTTGGCTTCAGCGCGAAGTACTTCCACGCCGCAACTTTTCATGCGGACCGTACGTCACGCAAACGCATGATTCCTACCATATGACTTTGGCTCCCAATTGGATTTGGCGCGGCGGAGTTGTGGTCGAGTCGATAATCCCCGCACTACCGGGATCTACGGCGTTAAATGCGCCGATTCCATTGAATTGCAGATTATCTACAGGCGCCTGAAAGTTCGCATGGTTGAAGATATTGAAGAATTCAAAGCGCAATTGCACGCCAAACGTCTCTGAAATTTGCGGAACCCGTATGTTCTTCAGCACGGCCAGGTCTACGTCCACGAGCCTCGGAGCAACCAACGAGTTGCGCCCATTGTTGCCAAAAATGTTCGTGCACAACCGCTGTCCGTCAGGTGAATCAGGAACCCCATTGGTATTGCATAGCGGCGCGATCGCCGAATTCACCGATACACTCGGATAAGTAAAGCAATTGGCATTGATGTACGACTGCCCGCTTTTCTTGAAGTTCGGGTTATAAGGATTGCAACCTGGTACGCGACTGGGGAAGTCGAACGGATCTGAACTACCCTGGCCTAGTGGGTCGCCCGCCAAACCGAGCGTAAACGGCACTCCTGAGCTGGCCGATATGATCCCCCCTATCTGCCATCCCCCCGCGATCGAGTTCAAGACAGTATGGGATTTCGGACTTGGCAGATCATAAATAGCGTTCACGGAGAGATTATGACGAATATCAAAGTCACACACGCCGCGTCTGCTCGCATCGCTAAAGTAAATCAGCGACGAAATCGAATTGGTGTAAGCGTCGCCAAGGCCACCGGAAGACCCGTCGTCCAGACACTTACTCCAAGTATAGGAAACCTGGCCTTGAGCTCCGTGCAGGCCGGTTAGTCGAAGCTGCGTTTGCAGACCGTTGTATTTCGCGCTCCCGTCATAAAGCACGGCATAAGTGGGGCCTACCATCGGATTCGCCAATGTCCCGCCACTTGCCGGCCACACCAGAATGCCATTGATGCTTTGCACCTGCGGAGGAGCCACTTGATTATCGTCGCCCGCTGCGAACGATTGATGAACGGTGTGTGACCCAACGTAGCCGGCCGCGGCGAACACGTGCTCAGTGATCTGACGCTGAATGTTGAAATTCCAGTTCATCGCATAGGTGCGTTTGGGATGCGGTTCCGCAAATGTGACTTGCGAATTGGCGGGATCGAACTGCACTACGTTGAGCACGCCTTTTGGAAACGTACCCTGTCCCGGCAGCACAGCGTCCACAACCTGAGAAAAGGGCAACCCTAAGGTGCTTTCTCCCAACCAGTTGAATGGAAGGGGCAGGACGTCGAAGACTCCAAAACCGCCGCGGACGGCCATTTTGCCGTCATTAAACGGGTCCCACGAAAAACCAACCCGGGGTTCGAAATTATGCAGCGTCGGATTCGACAGCCAATAGTTTTTGCGCGGTTCGGGAAGCCCTCCGTACAGACTCGGTGTCGATCCGAAAAGATTATGAACCTCAGTGGGAAGGGTCATGATCTCATATCTGAGACCAAAGTTGATGGTCAGATTGGACCGCACTCGCCAGTCGTCCTGAGCGTAGCCTCCGATAATATCGTTGCGGACCCCGGCCTCGACTCCGGTCGAGGATCCCGCAAATGCAAAGAGAAAGGGATTGTTGGTTAGAAAGTTCGACAGATTGGTGAAAATGAAAGTCCCGTTGACTCTGGGCCGGGGTTTCTCATTACTCTGTACCCTCTCAAAGGCCACGCCGAATTTGAGATTGTGATTCCCCCTGGCCACCACGACGTCATCGTATGCCTGAAAGGAATTTAGGGTATGCGTAAAGCCAGCAAAGCTGCCGAGCCCTCCGGCACTCGTAATGCCAGTGACGATTAGAAAGGCCGCAGTCTGTCCGGCAACTGTCCCCAGACTGGTATCCGCAGCGGCGGGATTAATGGCCTTAAACGGCTGGCTTACCTTTCCCTGAGAGCGGTTGAAACCGAGCCGCGCAATATTTACGACGGAAGGGGTGAATGAGTGAGTCTCCGAGAGGCTTATCATTTGCCGCCGGGCGAACACTTGATTGATTATATTGTTGAGCGCATCCGGAATCTGTTGAGGAGCAGTGTCGAAAAAATAGGTGCCATTGACAGTGTCGTTGACCGAAATCTGATGATCGACTTTCACTGTGAAGTAATTTTCTGTGCTGACTTTGAGCGCTGAAGTGAGGAACGTGCCAGTATCGCCGTTGCTCGACAGACCGGCATTCGGTAGAGGCCACAGGGCGAGAGCCGGCGTGACTGCCGGGTCAACCATAATCGTACCGGTAGATAGTTGCCCGTTACGGGCGTTCTGCGACGGCACCGTGTCGCTCTGCGACAAACTCTGGGTTTCGCGAATCCCTTCGTAGTCTCCAAAAATGAAGGCCCGGTCCTTGATGATTGGCGCACCCGCTGAAGCGCCGAACTGAATGCGGCGAAATGGAGGTTTGGTGGCGGGGTCGAAGAAATTCCGGGCATCGAAGATTTTGTCGCGGTCGAAGAAGTACGACGAGCCGTGGAATTTGTTAGTGCCGGACTTGGTCACTGAATTAATGACTGCGCCCGAGGTGCGTCCGTACTCAGCGGTATAGTTGCTGGTGACCACATTGAATTCCTGGATGGCGTCAACGCCCAGTGTGACCCCGAGGACGCTCCCTGGCGCTCCATTCGTGTAGTCATTGATGTTGACTCCATCCACCCGGTAGGTGTTTTCATAGGGGCGGTGTCCGCTATCCGCAAGTTGATTTCCGAAACCGCGGTTTCCGCGGTTCGCGCTGTTGCCCGTCGTTGCTTGCGCACGAACAGCGATCACTCCTGGTTGCAGCGTTGCAAGCAGTGTCCAGTCGCGGCCGTTCAGCGGAAGGTCCACGATCGCCTTTTGCTCGACGGTGGCGCTTAGGGTGGAGGATGACGTCTCCACGAAGGGATGTATATCCACTATCTCCATTACCACATTGACCGTGCCCACCTTTAACGTCAAGGTCAAAGCTCTTTCAGAACCCACCGTCAGCGTGACACCTTTTACAAGTGTTTTTGAAAACCTGGGGGCGCTGGCCTCGATGTCGTAATCGCCCGGTAATAAATTCGGGGCCGAATACACACCCTCGGAATTCGATTGCACGTCCCGGATTACACCGGTAGACACATTCTTGATGGAGACCGTCGCATTGGGAACAGAACTGCCCGACGCGTCCGTGACAACTCCGGTAAGGTTTGCGCCCGCCAATTGAGCCTGCGTGGGGAGCACTGCAACAAAAGCAAACGACAGAAATACTGAGAGGCCGCATTGAATCGAGAATCGCCTGCTTCGAGTCGAATTCATAACCGGCACCTTTCCACGACATGGTGGGATCTAGTACACCGGGTCAAAAGTCTGCCTCATTACAAGATCGAAATCTTTTCTTATCGTATACTATACGTACTCTATACGAGTTCACAGTGTATACCACTGGTCATACGGAATTGCAACCTCAAATGTTATAGTGGGTTCGATGCTCTGAACGCATGAGCTTCAGAGCGCGAGCGGAGGCTGCTTGGCGAACAACCGAAATACAATGAGCCGGGGCGGGGAGCCGTCGCCCAGCCGCAACGCCAGCCCGAAGTCGAAAACCGCGGCGAGCCGAGCGTCCCAAGCTCGCGACGGCCGGTCACTCTCCGATGTCGCGTATGCAAAGGTGATTGACATGCTTCGTTCGCGGGAACTTAGCCCCAACGATGTAATTCTGGAAACCCGCCTTTCCCGGCAGCTCAACATCTCCCGCACGCCTCTGCGGGAAGCGATTCGGCGGCTGGAAGGCGAAAAGATTCTGGAGCGGCAAAGAAGCGGTACCTTGGTGGTACGGGCGATTTCCATCGAGGACCTTCTTCACATCTGGCAGATTCGCATCCTGCTTGAAGGGGATGCGGCGCGGCGAGCGGCCGGCCAGCTCCCTGTTCGCGATCTAAAAGCCTTGCGGACAAAGTTAATTAGCATGAAAAGCGATGGAAATCCGACGCCGGAAGAGCTCCGGGCGGTGGGCCGTGATTTGCATTCCCTTATCGCGCAAGGTTGTGGAAATCCCATGCTCGCCGCCGTCATCGAAGATTTTAGAAAACGCACGCAGTTGCTGGCCATCCGGCGAGTGCCAGAACGCGCCATCAAGGTCTGCGAGGAGCATCTGGCCATCGTCGAGGCCTTGCTGGCCGGCAATGGTGACGATTCTAAGGCCGCGATGCAACGCCACATTGAAGGCGTTCGGGCGTACACGTTGGAAAAGCTCGGCGCACTCTGACGGGCCCTGTTGCAATGCCGCAGTTCATCATTCCTAGTCGTACCGGGAGTTAAATCAATGACACAGCGTATACATGTGTGATACGCTGTTTCCCGTTCGATGTACTTAACCTTCTCGGAGGCCCCGGTTTATGCATCGCTCCCTTTCCCTGGTACTGTTGCTCACCTTGTATTCAAACCCGGCTCACGCTGAAAGCTACAAAATCGCAGGATCCATTGCGATTGGAGGAACTGGACATTGGGATTATTTATTGGCGGATTCCGGCGATCGCCGCCTGTATGTTTCGCACAATGCCGAAGTCGTGGTCATCGATCTCGATTCCGAAAAGATACTGGCGAAGATCGCCGTCGGTGGATTCAGCCACGGCATTGCCATTGCGCCCGATGCAAACCTGGGGTTTATCACCACTGGTGGCAGCGGAACAGATCCGCACAAGTACCCGACTGAAGTGGTTTCCTTCGATCTGAAAACTCTCGAGATTAAGGACAGGATCAAGGTTGGTGAAGATCCGGACGCAATTGTTTACGATCCGCCTTCAGGGCGGGTATTTGCTTTTAACGGCGACATTTCCCAGGCGACCGTCATCAACGCCAAAACCGGCAAGGTCGAGAGGATCATCGCTCTCGGTGGGACGCCTGAGTTCTCAGTGAGCGACGGAAAAGGTAACGTATACGTGAACCTTGAAAGCAAAGGTGAGATCGCCCAAATCGATACTGCCAGCCTGACCGTCAAAGCTCACTGGTCTATAGCTCCGTGCGAGGAACCCGCCGGGCTCGCGTTAGACCGTGAGAACCGACGATTGTTTTCAACCTGCGGTAACAAGACCATGGTCGTCGTAGATGCCGACAGCGGCAGGGTCGTTGCTAACCTGCCGATCGGCGTACACCCCGACGGCGCCCTGTACGATCCCGAGACCAAGCTGGCCTTTTCATCGAATATAGATGCGACCCTCACCGTAGTCCGTCAGGAAGGGAAAGATAAGTATTCTGTGCTCGACACGGTGCAGACCGAGCCCGGTGCCCGCACCATGGCTATGGATTTGAAAACCCACACGCTCTATCTTTCGTCGGCCAAATTTGGACCGAAACCGGAGGGCAGCAGATTTCCTTCTGTTGTGCCAGACACCTTCAAGGTGCTGATCTTAAAGCAACCGTAGAAAGAGGAGAGGCTCGATCCATCGATGAAGAAAATACTCAAGATAGTAGCGAGGGTTGCGCTGGCGGTGATCGGTGTCGCCGCGCTGGTGCTGATTTATCTGGTCTACGTAGGAACGCCGAGTCGATCTCGCTTCATGTCCTTCCAGGGTTTTATCGAGCTTCCAAAGACCGGCCGGCTCAATGTGCTCGATTACCTAACGCTACGAGATCACATCCTCTTCGTCACCGCCGAATCTTCCGGAAACGTGTTCAAAGTAACCTTGGATCCAACTACGCAAACCACCGCCGTCAACGTATCCACGTTACCCGGAGGGGGCGCGGTTCACGGCGTGATGTTAATGCCGTCTCAGAATTTAGCTTTTGTGACGCGCAGCGAAGAGAATACGATAGACGTCTTTGACCCGGCCAGCCTTCAGCAAATCAAACGCATCCCTGTTGCGGACGATGCAGACGCTATACTCTACGATCCGACCAGCAAACTCGTCTACGTTGCCGACGGCGACGCACACCTGGCAACCCTGATCGACCCTGCAACCCAGACCACTGTAGGAACTATCGCCTTGGAGGCCAAGCCCGAATATCCGGCGCTGGACACTTACACTGGTTTGCTCTATCAAAATCTTAACGATACGAACATGGTCGCTGCCATCAACCTGGCCCAGAGATCGATCGTTGGAAAGTGGTCCATCGCTCCCTGTGAAGGACCGACCGGAATGGCGATCGACTCCGAACAGCGACGACTCTTTGCCGTCTGTTCGCGCAACGCAAAGCTTGTGGTTTTTGATCTGGACAAGCATCAAGTAATCACCTCGTTGAAGATTGGAGGAGGCCCGGACTCAGTAGCATTCGACTCTACTCTGCACAGAATCTATGCGGCCGGGAAGTCCGGGAAGTTTGACATAGTTCAACAAGACGGTCCGGATACCTACCGGTTGTTGGATCAGATCAGCACTCATTATGGAGCCCACACGCTAGTTGTGGATCCCGCATCGCACCAGGTCTTTGTCGGCTATGCGAGCCTGTTGAACCATCCGAGAATTGCAGTCTTTTCGCCAACAACGTCTCAACCGTAGGCCCTGACGTGCTTGACCGCAGTGCAGGGGTCTTAAGGAGAGTTCGATGCCACCGCCTAGTTCTCGACGATCCGCGGTCGCTCAAAGAATTTGTCGGCCGCGAAATTGGTGTCACGGGATGGCTCAGCCTTACGCAAAAACGGATCGAGCAATTCGCCGAAGCAACGGAAGACCGCCAGTGGATTCATCTTGATCGTGAGCGGGCAAGCAGGGAATCGCCGTACGGTGCGACGATCGCTCACGGATTTCTGACTCTTTCTTTAGTGAGCTATTTCGTGAGAGAGGCGTTACAAAGTCGAGGCGGTGTGCGCATGGCTGTGAACTATGGACTGAATCGTGTGCGCTTCCCTTCGCCAGTTCGCAGTGAGTCGAAGATTCGGGCTCGCATTGCTCTTCTGACGTTGAAAGAGTTGGCCGACGCTGTTGAAGTCACTTTCGGCATCACGATGGAAAACGAACATTCTGACAAACCGTGTTGCGTTGCGGAGTGGGTGGTGCGTTATTACCACTGAGGATGAGAGATTCCGCTTGGCCGTTTCGGCGGCGATCACGATCTGAAAGGCGCCGCGGTATTTTTGGTGTCGGATGCGTCGGCATACCTGACCGGAGACGTACTCGTTGGCGATGGAGACAGCCTGGTAAAAAGTAGTCTCTATGGATCTTCCTCTGACGCCGGTGCGCTTCCTTCGCTACGCAGAACAGCAGTTTCCCCACCACCGAACTATCAACGTCTGTTGATTGGCTAAGAACGGGCTTCTGGGACGTCGTTCGGGGACCCTCGATCTTGCTGCGACGAAGAACCCGCCGCTCCCGAGAACGTTGTACGCCTATTGTACGGCTGGTTTATTTGCTTGTAACACATTGATAACAAACGAGATATTGGTGGAGGCGACGGGAGTCGAACTATTCAGGGTATTGATAACACGTAACTTATTGATTCTCGGAACTGCTACAACGGCTAAAAAGGCCCCATTGCCTGATCCATTGTACGTTTATTGTACGAAAACTCTTTTGCGATCTGACAAACCTGTCATTTGCTTGCGCCCTCAGTATCTCACGGACCCGGCTCGAACCGTCGATGAAGATATTCGGCGTGACCTTCAGCAGTGGCATGACCGCCCTTCAAGAGCTTGCCAGCCTCCCGCGCAAAACGAGAGGCATGAGGCACAGCGCCGCCACAGGATCAGCCCACGTAATCCCCCAGAAGGCATTCACAACCAGACCTGCGAGGGCGATGATCGACAAGTACCCGCAGAGCGCAGACTCCGCTGCATCTGCTCTCAAGGCCGCAGTAATTGAGACGTTTTCTCGCTTGTTGCGTCTAAATCACTGTCGGAGCTAGACTGATTGTGTTGCGTCCAATGAGCAAAATCGGCGTTCTCGCTTTGGCAGTGTTGTTCGCCGCATTGCCGGTGATGGCGTGTGCGTTGCCTAATGCATCGATGACGGCAGCCGAGCGGGAATGTTGCAAGAAAATGGCTGGACAGTGCGGGGACATGGGGATGGCGAAATCCCATCCTTGCTGCCAAGTGACAGCCACACCAGCTGATTTGCATGCTCTGAAGACAGCCCCTTCGCAACTGCATCATGTCAATTTGGTTCTGTTTCACGCGCTTCCACCGACCGCGCAGGCCGACGCGTACTTCTCGTTGACACAATGGTCGTCTCGGGTTTCGTGCACGCATAGTCCACCAGGGCTAGGTTCGACAACCAACACAATCCTCAGAATCTGATCGTCTTTCCTCGTTCGCGCTAACGCCCTCGTGCGTCTGCGCGCATTTGTGTTTTCCATTTGGAGGGAAGATGAATTTTGCCTATACGTACCGGCTCACGTCCGGAACAGCCCGCTTTTTTGTCGTGGTCATCCTGGCGTCCGTCCTCAGCCTGTCCCCGACGACGGGGAACGCCCAGGTGACGACGAACGTGCCACAAACTCCTGCTCCGATGAAGAATCAGAGTAAGCACGCTACGGCTTCGCCCAGCCCACTGCGCGAATTGGTACAGGAGGTGGATCGGAGCAATCTTGAAATTGCCGCCTCCCTACACGCGTGGCAGGCGGCCACCAACGTTCCCAAGCAAGCATCGGCACCACCGGACACCGAGATCACTGTCCAGCAGTTCAGCGTCGGGAGTCCACGGCCTTTCGCAGGGTATTCCAATAGCGACTTTGCTTACGTGGGGATCGGAGCGTCGCAAGACCTTCCGTATCCGGGTAAGCGCCGTCTCCGATCCGAGATTGCCGAGAGAGAAGCCGACTCGATCCGCGCGCAATCGGATGGGGTTCGGAGTCAGGCAATCGAGACGTTGAAACTCGCGTATTTTCAGCTCGCCTACCTTCAGCAGACCTTCCCAATCCTGGAACGCAACGACCAGATCCTAAGTCAGATTCAGCAGGTCGCGGAATCGCGCTACCGGGTCGGTCAAGGCAACCAACAGGATGTTTTGAAGGCGCAATTGCAGCACACCAAGATTCTGCAAGAGATTGCCATGCACCATCAGCAGGAGGAGCAGCTTGAGGCGCAGCTAAAGCAAGTCCTGAGCCGCGCACAAAGTTCTCCCGACATTGTTACCGAGCCCCTCTCCCAGACTGTCCTGACCGACAGCGACACTGAACTGTTGGACCGGGTGGGAGACCAGAATCCCGATGTGCGCTCACGCTCGGCGATGGTGCATCGTCAGGAATCCCAGGTTGAGCTTTCACACAAGGAGTTTAGACCGGACTTCAACGTCAGCTATACCTACGAGCACACGGCTGACAAATTCCGCGACTACTACATGGCCAGCTTTGGCATACGGCTGCCAAACCGTGGCCGTCAGTCAGCTGCATTAGCGGAAGCCACTCAAAACCAGGAGCGCGCAAGGCAACAACTCCAGGCGGAAGTGCAGCGGGTGCAGTCGGAAGTTGAGCAGCAATGCGTTGTGGTGCGCAGGTCGGAGGACCAGCTCAGGATCTACACGGAAGCCTTACTTCCTCAATCCGAGGCCACATTTCAAGCTGGAATGGCGGCCTACCAATCCAACCGGCAAGACTTCCAAACTCTGCTTTCTTCTTTTCAGGATGTATTGAACTCGAATCTCGAATATCAACGTGAGCTGGTCGAACATGAGTCTGCGTTGGCGAGATTAGAACGGCTCACGGGGGTGAGTTTGCCATGACGCATCGAACCGATATTCCGTACCGCCGCGCCTTTCTTGTCATGCTGTTTACGACAATAGTCTTCGCAATTGCGATAACGGCCCTGTGGTGGCGGCTGCACACGTCGCGAACGACCAAGGTTGAACCATCGACAGGGCAGACCGGTGATGTCGTACAGCCTCCGATGCAGAATATGTCAGCCGAGCAAACGGCGGCTCCAGCTCAGCCTGAGATGGCCCTTGCTCCTATGCAGCTCTCGCCCCAACGGATGCAGAGCATCGGCGTGCAAATTGGTGACGTCAAACACCAGCCGGTCAACGACGAGATCAGGTTCTTTGGAAATGTCCAGGCTGATGAGCGGCGTCTGGCTTACGTTCAGACGCGCTTTTCGGGCTGGATACGCAAGTTGTTTGTCGATGCAACCGGCGACTTCGTGCGCAACGGTCAACCTCTTTTCACAATCTACAGCCCGGATCTGGTCACGACTGAACAGGAATATCTGATCGCAAGAAAGAACCAGGCCGACTTGCGGCACAGTTCTGTTACAGGTGTCGCATCAGGAGCCGCCTCTCTCTTCAGTGCTACCAAGGATCGGCTGCTGCAATGGGAAATACCGCCCAGTGAGATTGCCAAGTTGGACACGGACGGGAAAGTGATTACCGACTTAACGATCAACTCTCCAGTTTCAGGCTACATCAGCGAGAAAAACGCACTGCCGAACATGTATGTGCAGCCGGAGACGCATTTGTATACGGTTTCGGATCTCTCAGACGTTTGGGTACTAGCTCAGGTCTTCCAAAACGATGCGGGCAAAATCAAGCCTGGAGACCGTGCCGACGTTACGGTCGATGCGTATCCCGGGAGAGTGTTCTCCGGGCGAGTCGATTATCTGCTGCCCCAGGTGGACATGGCTACACGCACACTGCCGGTTCGCTTGGTGATTCCGAACCCAGGTCTGAAGCTGAGACCCGGCATGTATGTGAACGTGCGGCTGAAACTGCCGCTTGGCCGGCAATTGGTGGTTCCAGGATCGGCCGTCTTTCATTCTGGAACACGGAACTTGGTGTTCGCATACCGGGGTGATGGAAATATCGAACCGCGAGAAGTTGATCTAGGGGCGCGTGTTGGCGAACAACAAATTGTTACGAAAGGAGTTCGGGCGGGCGAGCAGATTGTCGTCTCGGCGAATTTTCTAATCGACTCCGAAGCGCAATTGCAGGCAGCTGCTGGGGCATTTACACCTCCGCCGCCGGGTGCCGGTGCAGCGGCAGCCATGAATGCACCAGCACAGACGCAAGCGACAGTCGAACTGACGACCGATCCTTCGCCACCACACAAAGGCAGCAACAAGGTTCACGTGAAGCTTAGTTCGAGTGACGGAATGCCAGTGAACGGCGCCCAGGTAACGGTCACATTCTTCATGGCGGCAATGCAAGAGATGGGTATGGCTGCCATGAAAACCGTGGTAAACGCGACTGACAAGGGCGGTGGCGTGTACGAAGGCAGCGGCGAGCTCGGATCTGGCGGCACGTGGCAAGTAACGGTCACAGCCACTCAAAACGGACAAGTCATCGTGAGCAAGCACCTCACGCTCAATGCGACGGGAGGAATGTAACGTGATTAACCGAACCATTGAGTGGTGCGCTCGCAACCGATTCCTCGTCTCTACAGGCGTGTTGCTGTTGGTGCTGGCGGGCATCTGGGCTATGGGCCGCATCCCGCTAGATGCTCTACCGGATATTTCTGACGTTCAGGTCATCATCCACACTAACTGGGAAGGCGAACCGCCAAACATCATCGAAGATCAGGTCACATATCCGATTGTGACTGCACTGCTCGCAGCGCCGCACGTGAAAGCCGTGCGCGGGCAGACGATGTTCAACGATTCGTACGTCTTCGTTGTCTTCGAAGACGGAACGGATATGTACTGGGCGCGTTCGCGCGTGGTGGAGTACCTGCAAACCATTGCCGGGCGGCTTCCGCCGGACGTTCATCCGATGATCGGACCGGACGCCACGGGAGCGGGCTGGGTCTACGAGTATGCGCTGGTGGACCACAGCGGAAAATACAGCCTTGCCGACTTGCGAGCACTTCAGGATTGGCATCTCCGCTACCAATTAGAAACTGTTCCTGGCGTGGCAGAAGTGGCCACGATCGGCGGCTTTGTGCGCCAGTATCAAGTCCAGCTGGACCCGAACAAACTGCTCGCTTATGGCATACCGCTCTCGACGGTAATTGACCGGGTGAAATCCAGCACCAACGAAGTTGGCGGGCGCGCGCTGGAGCTGAGCGGAACTCGCTATATGATTCGCGGACTGGGCTACCTGCACTCGCTCGCCGACCTGGAGAACGTTCCGGTCATGGCGAAGAGCGGGACGCCCGTCTTAATCAAAGATCTGGGGAGGGTTTCTTTTGGTCCAGACATTCGGGAAGGCGTGGCGGATTGGCAAGGGCAGGGAGAGACTGTCGGCGGCATCGTCGTCATGCGCTATGGACTGAACGCCCTGAACGTGATCGACGGAGTGAAGAAGAAGCTTGCTGAGATCAAGTCTTCTTTGCCACCGGGAGTGGAAGTGGTTTCGGGATACGACCGCGCCGGGTTGATCCAGGATTCGATCAAGACACTGCAACGCGATCTGTTGGAAGAAGCGGTCATCGTCAGTGTCGTGATCATCGTGTTTTTGTTCCACTTCCGCTCTGCTCTGATCCCAATTCTTACGCTTCCCATCGCGGTCATCGCTTCCTTCGTGCCGATGTACTACCTGGGAGTCAGTTCCAACATCATGTCCTTGGGCGGGATCGCGTTGGCGATAGGGGTGTTGGTGGACGCCGCAATTGTCATGGTCGAGAATGGCTATCGCCATCTCTCCGAACGCCCCATCCCACTCTCAGGAGAGATCCCTTCTGCCATCCCCGAAACTGAGCGCCGGAAGATTCTGATTGATAGCGCGAAGCAGGTCGGGCCAGCACTGTTCTTCTCTCTCATCATCATTGTGGTTTCATTCCTCCCGGTCTTCCTTTTAGAGGCGCAGGAAGGCCGCATGTTCCGTCCCCTCGCTTGGACCAAGACACTCGCCGTCGGCTTTTCCTCTGCCTTGGCGATCACATTGGTGCCGGTTTTGATGGTCATGTTTATCAAAGGAAAGCTACGCCCTGAGTCGCAAAACCCAGTTTCCCGATGGACACAGGCGTTATACCTTCCGGTTCTCCGCCTTTGCCTGAGATATCGCAAGACGACATTGCTCGTGAACCTGATGTTCCTCGTGGTCACGTTCCCTCTGGTGTTGAGAATCGGCAGCCAATTTATGCCGCCGCTCTATGAGGGATCGGCGTTATATATGCCGACAGCGCTGCCCGGTATTTCCATCACGCAGGCTTCGCAACTTCTACAGTCACAAGATCGAGTGCTCCGATCTTTCCCCGAGGTAAAGACCGTGTTTGGAGTCGTCGGACGTTCGGATAGCGCGACCGACAACGCTCCTCTCGATATGTACGACACCACCATCATGCTGAAACCGCGCGAGCAGTGGCCCGCGGGCATGACGTACGAGAAACTGATTACCCAGATGGACGAGAAGTTGCAATACCCAGGACTTACCAACACGTGGACGATGCCAGTAGAAAACCGCCTCGACATGGCACTTACCGGAATCAAAACACCGGTCGGAATGAAGATCCAGGGGCCGAACCTTGAGGGTATTCAGCAACTCGGCGCCCAGATTCAGCAGATACTCTCTCAGACATCGCAGGTTCGTTCCGCCTTTGCCGAGCATGTTTCACAAGGCTTCTACGTCAACATTGATACGAACCGCTTGGAAGCAGCAAAGTACGGGTTGACCATCGCCGATGTCCAGCAAGCGGTTGCATCCGGCATCGGCGGGATGAACATCGGAGAAAATATCGAAGGCCGTGAGCGTTACCCGATGAACGTGCGCTACGAGCGCGACTTTCGTGACAACCTTGAAGATTTTGCTCGCGTGCTGATCGCGACTCCGACGGGCGCACAGATTCCCATCGGGCAAGTGGCGAAGATCTCATTCTCGAATGGCCCCGCCATGATCCGCGACGAGGATGGCCAGCTAACAGGCTACGTCTACATCGACCTGAACACGAAAGACTACGGGGGCTTCGTGAAAGAGGTCTCGAATCTGCTGCGCCAGAAACTCACGCTGCCAGCGGGCTACACCTACACCTGGTCCGGCGAATACGAGTTTGAGGTTCGGGCCAAGGAGCGGCTGAAGATCATTCTGCCGGTGGTATTTTTCGTAATCTTCGTGCTGCTGTACATGATCTTCCATTCCGCGACGGAAGCTATCGTGCTGATGTTTCCCACCTTCTACGCAATGACAGGGGGGCTGATCTTGCAGTGGCTCCTCGGCTACAACTTCAGCGTGGCAGTCTGGGTCGGCTATATCGCGCTGTTTGGCATTGCCGTTGAGACGGGTGTGGTCATGGTTGTCTACCTTCATGAAGCTCTCGACCACAAGTTGGCGTCGGGGCTTCAGCTTACCAATGCGGACATCGAAGCGGCGGCAATTGAGGGGGCGGTGCAACGGCTCCGCCCAAAGCTGATGACCGTCACCGCAGTGCTGGCCAGTCTCATCCCAATTCTATTTGAGAGCGGAATCGGCTCCGACGTGATGAAGCCAATTGCCGCTCCGATCGTTGGGGGAATGATCACCTCAACAATCCACGTGCTGATTCTGGTGCCAGTGTTCTTTGTGCTCATGAAAGAACGAGCGCTGCGGCGCGGCAGCCTGCGGGAGGAGTCGGCCTCGACTACAAGGCTGCCGACCTAATCACGGTAATTATCCCGAGCTATTCCGGCTAGGAATAGCTGCCGCCCGAACATTCATTGGACAGCGTGATTGAGTGCAGTTAGTTTTGCGCCACAAGCAGTCGCTTTCGGCTGCTGCTGGAGGTGCATATGCCACGCTGGTCCTCAGTCCGTTTCATCAGCCAAATCCAGCTCGTTGCTCGGTCGAAGTGGGCGCGTCCAACCGCTGCTCTTCTCGCCCTACTTTGTGTCATGCCTGTGGCCGCGCTGGCGCAGGGTTCGCCGTTCGACACTGGGTTTAACGCGATCCAAAGCCTTTTCACCGGTACTATCGCGAAGGTTGCAAGCCTAGTTGCGATCGTGATCGGCGGCTACGGCTTTGCCCACGGCGAACCAGGCGCCAAAAAGGCTCTAGCCGGCGTGGCGGCGGGAACAGGCATTGCGGTTCTCGCCGTCAATGTCCTCAGTTGGCTCTGGGGCGTATAGCGCCCCTTCCCAGCCACCTTCAACCCGCGCTTAGACGAGGGAGTTATGCCAGACAAACCACAGCAGAAGCACCGCATAAATCGAGTCTTCAAGAGTCTGCACAAGCCACTCACCTACCTGGGAGTGGAACGCACGCTTTTCTACTTCGTCTGCGTCGGAGCAGTGGGAGCCTTCAATCTCTTCAATTCTATCCTCGCAGGTATCGCCGTCTTCATTGGCGGCTTTGCCTTCGGCCACTGGGTGACGAATAGCGATCCGGCATTCCTCCGCATCCTCGCAAAGTCCGAACGGTACCAGCTGCGTTATGACGCTGCGAAGCAGCAAATTCCCCGCGTGGAGGTAGTGTGATGCTGCGTCTCGACAAGGTCATCAAGCCCTGGGAAGAGAGTGCGGCTCTCAACGACCACATCAACCTGTACGGCTTCTGGAATGAGACGGCCTTCCTTACCAAGAGTGGCGATCTAGGCATGGTTCTCAGTATTCCCGGCGTGGACTACGAAAGTCTGGACCGCTCGGAACAGGAGTATGCGGTCAAGAGGTTGGAGGCGGCACTAAAAGCCTTTGGCCCAGGCTTCCATGTTTACCAATACCTATTCAAATCGAACCGCCCCGACATACCGTTCGCGACATATGATGACCCCATTGTCGAAGCCGCTATCGACCAGCGACGGAAGTTCTTTGAAGCGAAGCGGGACCATCTTTATCAAGTTGAAATCTTCTACTGCATCCTGCTCGAAGGCGCCCGGTCAAAGACCGGCGTCGGCACGGCGCTAGCTCGCCTGTTACGCGATCCAGAAGGCGCGATTGCCGAGCTCAAGTCGCAGTTCACCAACGACAGCATGAAGAAGTTGTTGCGGACCCATATCGAGTGCGACCTACAACGCCTCGATCAGCACGTGCAGGCATTCGCTCGGCAGCTCTCGGATTTCATGCAAATCGAGGCCCTGAACCAGCAGGGACAATTCACGTTTTTCCGCCGTTTGCTGAATTATGACGACTGGCGTGTTACCGGCAGGCCGCAGTCTACCCAGTTTCTCGACTATCAGATCGTCAACTCCGACATCGAAGCTGAACGCGATCATCTGCGGGTAGGCGATCACATCGTCCGTGTGCTGACGATGAAAGAGGCCATTGCCGAAACGCGGCCCCTGGTACTGGACGCGCTGTTGAAGATCCCCGCCAACTTCTATGTGGTCACCGAGTGGACGCCGCTCCCCGCGGACAAGGCCCGCAAAGAAGTGAACAAGCGCCGCCGCCACTTCAATATCTCGAAGACGGGATTCGTCTCCCAGATGGGCAACGACGCCACGAAGACGAACCCGCGCGATGTGCTGGTGGACGAGTCCAAGCAGGCCGATATCGAGACTCTTGGCGATTGCCTGCGCGCTCTCGGCGACGGTCAATCACTTGGCGATTTCTCGCTCACGATTGTGCTCTACAGCCCATCACGAACAGGACTCGATCAGCTAGTGGCCGAATTCACTGGCGTCTTCACGAGCGCCGACGGCAATCTGTTCGCAGAAACCTACAACCAGTTGAATGCGTATTTCGCCACCGTGCCAGGCAACTATGCGATGAACCTCCGCCAGTTGTATGTCCTGAACACGAATTACGCCGACCTGTCGTTTCTGTTTACGATCCTTCCCGGCGAAAAGACAAACGCGCATCTCGGCACGGAGTACCTGGCAGTCGTCGAAACCGACAACAGCACGCCCTACTTCCTCAACCTGCATACCCGCGACGTTGCCCATACGCTAATTCTCGGAATGACAGGCAGTGGCAAGTCGTATCTGTGCGTTTTTCTGCTGCAGAACGCGCAGAAGTACAAGCCGCTGACATTCATCTTTGATATCGGCGGCAGCTTCCAGTCGCTTACGACGATATTCAAGGGCTCGTATCTCAATGTGGGTCAGGAAGCACGGGACTTCACCATTAACCCCTTCTCGCTGCCTCAGACCAAAGAGAACCTGCAGTTTCTCTTCAGTTTTTTCCGCGTGCTCATTGAGGGCAACGAGCAGCGTTACCGTCTCGACTTCAAGGAGGAACGCCGCCTCTGGGATGCGATCGAGCGGATTTACGTGCTGGAGCCCACCCAGCGCACGATCTCAAACTTCAGCAACATCATCGGCGAGTTAAAAGAACGTCTGCACCGCTGGACTCGCGGTGGACAATACGGCTTCCTCTTTGACAACGCCGAGGACACGCTTTCGTTCAAAAGCTTTCAGACGTTCAACTTCCACGGTTGGAATGACGCGTCCGAGGTTTTGGAACCACTGCTATTTTATGTTTTGCATCGAGCATCGAATGAGATCACTGACCCCAAGAAGCTCCGTACACCCAAGTTCTTCCTGCTCGACGAAGCGTGGCTCTTCATCAAGAACGAGACGATCCGCAATTATGTGGTGCAAGCGCAGAAAACATGGCGCAAGCACAAAGCGGCGATGATTCTGGCGACGCAATCCATCAAAGAACTTGAGGAATCGGGGATGCTGGCGATAGTGGCCGAGAGTTGCCCGACGAAGATCT
>Ga0210400_10000729_pt1 | contig 34815 bp, 29 predicted proteins | sample IncBWH26MmetaG_FD_155456 | JGI IMG/M metagenome (GOLD analysis project Ga0210400, IMG submission 155456) | Forest soil microbial communities from Barre Woods Harvard Forest LTER site, Petersham, Massachusetts, United States - Inc-BW-H-26-M | ecosystem: Environmental > Terrestrial > Soil >... | reverse complement strand
TACCTGAGCGCTAACGTAGGTATACAATACGAGTTTAAAAAAGGAAGTAAAGGCAGTTCGGATGTAAGGTATAATAACGTTGATTTTGCAAACATTGACCACCTTGATGCGGATAAAGACGGGGTACCCGATGATAAAGATGATTGCCACGGAACGCCTCCGGGTGTTAAAGTTGACAAAAGAGGTTGCCCTTTGGATACTGATGGGGATGGTGTGCCCGATTACCTCGATAAAGAGCCAAATACCAAAAAAGGAAATAAAGTTGACGGGTACGGTGTGACCATTAACGAAGATGAAATGGCAAAACACCAGATGGAATGGGATTCTCTGGCACCTGAGCGTAGCAAAGAATTTAACGTTGCTCCGAGCATGGAATACCTGAAAAAAGTAGAAGCGGACGCGAAAAAAGTTCGTGAAGCAAATAAAACTGCCAGTAAAATTCCGGCCGATTTACAAGCCGCCGATCTTAATAAGGACGGATATATTTCCGCCGATGAGATTACAAAAACAATTGACGCTTTCTTTGACGGAAGCAGTGATTTCACCGTAGAAAAACTTAACCGGCTCATAGACTATTTCTTTGAGCAGTAAATGAAAAATATATGAAGTATATATTATTGTTTATTCATGCTCTCACAATAAGTATATACTCACTGTTTTTCGGCGACCCCGTTTCCGTAAAAACCAATTTTCCGGAAAGTGCTAAGCCCGGTACCGAGTTTACAGCTGAAATAACCATTAATAAAGGCGATATTGCCGGATTTGCGAAGTTGCAGTTAGAACTTCCGCAAGGATTCAGCGCTAAAGAGGGTGACAGCAAAGGCGGAGCTTTTTCTTTAGCCGGGCAAACCGCTAAAATAATCTGGACTTCAGTACCTTCAAGCGCCGAATTTGTGGTGAAAATGACAATTGTTGTAGATGCATCTGCCAACGGAGATAAAATAGTTACAGGAAAGTATTCCTACATAGAAAATAACAATAAACAGCAATCAGAATTTACTCCTGTAACCGTTAAAATTATTTCTGACGGTGCTGTTACTAATACAGAACCTGTAGCGACAAACACGATTGCTGCCAATACAGGTGATTCCCTGAAAAAATCATTTACAAAACCGGATGAGGTAAATACTGTAGTTTCTGCCGTACGCACGATTACTCCTTCAAAAAAGCCGGATGTGTATGATGTGGAATTAAAAATTAAAAAAGAAGCTATTAAGGGCTTTGCCAAAATACAGGAAAAACTGCCTGCCGGATTTATCGCAACCGGACAAAAAACAGATGGTTCTTCTTTCAGTTTCAGTTCGGCCGATCATATTGCTAAATTTATCTGGACTTCATTACCATCTCAGGAAGAATTAATTATTTCCTATAAAATAATGCCTAAGCAGGGTGCTGCCATCGAAAAACCTGCTGGCGTTGAAGGAGAGTTTTCTTATTTAGAAAATCAGCAATCTAAAACGTATATCATTCAAAAACAAAACCTGGAAGGCGGAGCGGAGCCTGTTGCTACAAATACAGTTGAGCCTGTAAGCACAAATACAGTGGCGAACACCGAGCCCGTTAATACAAACACGTTTGCAAACACTGAGCCTGTAAATACAAATACCGTTGCCAATACTGAACCTGTTAAAACCGAAACAACAACAACACAAACAGAGCCTGTAAACACGCAAAAGAACAATAATGTGCATTATTCGGTGCAGGTAGGGGCTTTTAAAAACGGAGTAAGTGTTGCTGCGCTTTCGTCAAAGTATTCGCTTACCGGTGTAAGTACTGAAATGCAGGATGGTTATACAAAATGCATTACCGGCAAGCATAGCGAGTATAAATCTGCCCGCGATGAACGCGAAACCATCAAATCGAAGGGGGTGACAGATGCTTTTGTAACCGCTTACAATACCGGCCGGCGCATTACGGTGCAGGAAGCCCTTATGATAACCAGCCAGAAATGGTTTAGGTAAAGTTTGAATTTTACGTTTATTGTTTTTACCTTTGAAGAGTATGGCCCTAAGCAAACATGCTTATAGATTTGCGTTTATTACCCTCTTTTTGGTAGTGATAAACTCCGTGCGGGGGCAATCAGGCATACGCCCGGACAGTACCAAAACAAAAGAAGAATCCAAAACAGAAGAACCTAAACCTCCCGTTCTCGGCAATATATTTAAACCTACCATCGGCCTTGGCGTTGGCAATCTCTCTTTTTTCGGTGATTTATATACCAAGCACTTTCAATCACCCACGGTTTCCCGCCTTGGTTATGAGTTATATCTTTCTCAACCTCTTACTCATTACCTCCATTTGAGTTTTTATGTCATGTTTGGTAAGTTAGGTGCAGATGAACGTACCCCAACCCGCAACGAAAACTTTGAATCTACCATTCGCCTGGGAGGTGTGCAATTGATGTACGATTTTTCAAATTTCATTAAAAAACAAAAAAATATAAGGCCTTATATTTTATTGGGTGTCGAAGGATTCGAGTTCCTTACCAAAACAGATTTAAAAGATAAGTATGGAAACACATATTATTATTGGAGCGATGGTTCAATAAAAAACATGCCACAAGGCTCTCCCGGTTCTCAAAATGCAATTAACCTGGTGAGAGATTATACCTATGAAACTGACGTACGTGAGCTAAACCGGGATGGTTTCGGCAAATACCAGGAGCGCTCATGGGCGATACCGGTAGGTGTAGGATTTACAATGAACCTTAGCGATAAATTAAAATTCCGCTTCGGAGCCACCATGCATTTTACATTTACCGACTATATCGACGGAATTACCTCTAAAAGTGTGGGTAACCGTAAAGGCAACAGTGCCAACGATAAATTTATGATGATGTCGGCATCCGTTCATTACAATCTGGTATTTAAAAAGCAGGATGCCATGCTTGATACGCTTGGTACAGATCATTTTGATGAGGTGGATTGGTTGGCTATTGATAAAGGCGATGAAGACAAAGACGGCGTTTTGGATTGGGATGATTATTGTCATGGAACTCCCGCCGGCGTAAAAGTGGATTCAAAGGGTTGTCCGTTAGATACCGATAAAGACCTTATTCCCGATTACCGCGATGATGAGCCTGCCACTCCTCCAACGATGATAGCCAACGGAAGAGGGGTTGGGATTACCGATGAAATGGCTCAGAAATGGTATGATAATTTTTATGATTCAACTGGAACGGGCGAAGGTGCAAGGATTGTTAACCTCGATTCGGCAAAAGGAAAAGCTAAAATTAATTCCAAACTGCAACCTCAAATTTTTACAGTTGAGTTAGCACGTTATAAAGGCGGAATTCCGAGCGATGAGATGGCATTTCTTTTAAGTATAGGTGATGTTCGTTCTTTTAATCTCGGGGATGAAACAGTGGTGTATGCTGCCGGTAGTTACGAAGATATACGTAAGGCTATTGTGCGCCGCGATGAATTCCGTGATGAAGGGCTTAAGTCAGCTAAAGTAGGGTACTTTAAAGGAGAAACATATTACTCGTTAACCGATGATGAATTGCAGAAAGAAATTGCTGCGGCCGAGAAAAAATACGGAAACACAACGGTTGCTAATACTACAACTGTTATCAGTAAAGACCAGGTTGTTTTCAGGGTGCAGTTAGGTGCATACAAGAGCAAGCTTTCAGCCGGAATGTTTAAAAATGTAGGAGATGTAATTGAACTGAAAACCGAAGATGGTTATTACAGGTATTGCTCAGGGGCTTATTCTAATTTAAATGCAGCGGCTTTCCATCGTGCCGAATTAGTACTTGAAGGTTATGGCGATGCTTTTGTTACTGCCTACAAAAACGGAAAAAGGATATCTATGACAGATGCCGGCGCTACTTATGAGAAAAAAGATAAAGGTTATAAAGAAGATCTGAACGAAAAAGTAAATGTAACGAGTACCGTTGATAAATCCAATGTTAGTTTCCGTATACAAATCGGGGTGCTTAAAAAAGCAAACGATACCGCTTTTGAAGAGCGTATCAGTAAATTAAAAGGCGTTTCCAAACAACAAACTTCGGGTGGATTAATACGCTATATGTTAGGTGATTTTAAGAATTATAACGACGCGGTTAAATTTAAAGGCACTTTGGTAGAAGAGGGTTTCAACGATGCTTTCGTGATCGCTACCTTTAAAGGTGAAATTATTTCTATACAGGAAGCTCTGGAATTACTTAAGTAAAGGCTCATTTCTTTTACGTTTTTCAGCAAAAATCCCTTATTTTTGAAGCCTCGCAAAAATTGACGATTTTCAAATCTACTATTCAAGGATTTAAATAACCATTTAACAACAAACCATAAAACCATTAAATCATGAACTTTCAGCTTTCAGAAGAACATTTAATGATACAGCAAGCCGCCCGAGATTTTGCGCAAAATGAATTAAAACCCGGCGTTATAGAGCGGGATGAGCATCAGAAATTCCCGGCAGAACAGGTTAAGAAAATGGGAGAACTGGGTTTTTTAGGTATGATGGTTGACCCCAAATACGGGGGGGGAGGAATGGATACCATTTCTTACGTACTTGCTATGGAAGAAATTTCTAAAGTAGATGCCTCCTGCTCAGTAATTATGAGTGTAAATAACTCTTTAGTTTGTTGGGGACTTGAACATTTCGGCACCGAAGAACAAAAGCAAAAATATTTAACACGCCTTGCCAAAGGAGAAGTCATCGGGGCTTTTTGCCTGTCTGAACCCGAAGCAGGCAGTGACGCCACTTCACAAAAAACAACTGCCGAAGATAAAGGAGATTATTATTTATTAAACGGAACGAAAAACTGGATTACCAATGGTAACAGCGCCTCTGTTTATCTGGTAATGGCGCAAACCAATGTGGCTGCAGGACATAAAGGCATTAACTGCCTCATTGTAGAGAAAGGTATGGAAGGATTTGTTGTAGGCCCGAAAGAAAATAAAATGGGAATCCGTGCCAGTGATACACATTCATTAATGTTTAACAACGTAAAAGTTCCGAAAGCAAACCGCATTGGCGAAGATGGTTTCGGTTTTAAATTTGCTATGAAAACCCTGGCCGGTGGCCGTATCGGAATTGCTTCCCAGGCATTGGGAATTGCCAGTGGGGCTTACGAATTGGCACTTGCTTATTCGAAAGAACGCAAAGCATTCGGAAAAGAAATTTCGCAACACCAGGCTATACAATTTAAATTAGCCGATATGGCAACCCGAATTGAATCTTCACGTTTATTATGCCTTAAAGCAGCGTGGGAGAAAGACCACCATTTAGATTACGGGCAAAGCGGTGCCATGGCAAAAGTATTTTCGTCAGAGACAGCTATGTGGGTTTCTACCGAAGCGGTGCAGGTTCATGGCGGTTATGGTTACGTGAAAGAATATCATGTAGAACGCCTGATGCGCGATGCTAAAATCACGCAGATTTACGAAGGTACTTCGGAAGTTCAGCGTATTGTTATTTCACGCAGTGTCCTTGCCTGATTTCAAACCCGGGAAGTACTTTAAAATACCTCTTTTATTGAGCAAACAATTTGTTAGATTTGTGCTGTCACAAACTTGAGCCTATGTATTTGTCTGAACGAGTAAAGAGCTTAGCTGAATCGCAAACAATTGCCATGGCCCGTAAGAGCCGAGAACTGGCGGCGCAAGGCATAGACATTATCAGCCTCAGTCTTGGTGAGCCCGATTTTAATACGCCCGACGCAATTAAAAAAGCGGCCGAAAAAGCAATTGAAGATAATTTCAGTTTTTACACACATGTTTCCGGTTATTTGGAATTGCGGCAAGCGATTTGCAAAAAATTTGAGCGCGATAACGGCTTAACTTATACTCCCGACGAAATTGTTGTTTCAACAGGTGCCAAACAAAGTATCGCCAACGCGGTTTTGTGTTTGCTTAATGCCGGTGATGAGGTTATCGTTCCTTCTCCGTATTGGGTAAGTTACCTGGAATTAGTAAAACTTGCCGAAGCAAAATCGATAACGGTAAATACAAGCATTTCAACTAATTTTAAAATTACTCCCGCGCAATTAGAAAAAGCAATCACACCGAAAACACGATTAATTATTTTTTCTTCGCCCTGCAACCCTACAGGGTCTGTTTACAGCGAAGCAGAATTAACTGCTTTGGCTGAGGTTATTGAAAAATATCCTGAGTTATATATTATCAGCGACGAAATTTATGAGCACATAAATTTTGTAGGAAAACATTTCAGCATTGCTCACGTTCCCGGAATGAAAGAACGTACTGCTATTATCAACGGAGTTTCAAAAGGTTTTGCCATGACGGGCTGGCGCGGAGGAATTTTAGCCGCACCAAAATGGCTGGCACAGGCATGTGATAAAATGCAGGGGCAATTTACTTCGGCCACATCAAGTATTACACAAAAAGCCATGGAAGCTGCAATGAAATTATCTGTTGAAACAACTTATCCGATGCGTGATGCATTTAAACGCCGTCGTGATTTGGTGGTGAAAGGTTTAAGCGAAATAAAAGGCTTTAAGTGTAATAATCCAGACGGTGCATTTTATGTTTTTCCGGAGGTAAGTTATTTTTTCGGAAAATCATATAACGGAAAAAAAATAAGTAACGCTACCGATTTGTGTTTCTTTTTACTTGAAGAAGCAAAAGTAAGTATGGTACCCGGCGCAGCTTTCGGGGATGATAATTACCTGCGAATCAGTTACGCCACTGCCGACGAAAAATTAAAAGAAGCTACCGAACGAATTAAACAAGCAGTTTCTAAATTAAATTAATAATGAAAAAATACTCGGTAAGAAAAGAACACATCCGCGAACTTTTTAAATCGTTTAACAACCTTACCGCGCTTGTTATCGGCGATGTAATGGTTGACTCCTATATGTGGGGAGTTGTATCACGTATTTCTCCTGAAGCGCCTGTGCCTATCGTTACGGTTAAGAATAAAGAAAAGCGTTTGGGTGGCGCTGCCAACGTTGCATTAAACTTACAGGCATTGGGCGCAACACCCATTTTGTGCAGCGTTATTGGTGTTGACAGCGACGGGCAGGCATTTTTAGATTTACTCCGTCAGCAACGTTTAAGTCAGAAAGGAATTTTAAAATCACGCGAAAGGAATACAACGGTTAAAACACGTGTTATCGGTAACAATCACCAGATGATTCGTGTAGATGAAGAAACAGAAGAGGATATCGCGACTTATGAAACCGATCAATTGTTGCACCTCATAACTTTTATTTTAGAGCACGATAAAATTGACGTAATCATTTTTGAAGATTATAACAAAGGTTTGATTACTCTGCGCTTAATACAAAAAGTGGTTGAGTCGGCACGTAAGCGTGGTATACCGGTGGCAGTTGATCCGAAGAAGAAGAACTTTTTAAACTATAAAGGAGTTACTTTATTCAAACCGAATTTAAAAGAACTGAAAGAGGGATTAAAGTTGGATATTGACACCGATGATGAAAATGAATTACAAAAAATTATAAGCAGTTTCCGCAATAAGCAAAAGATAGATACTTTGATGCTTACACTTTCCGAAAAAGGAATTTGTACCAACTCGCGTTCGGTAAAGGAAATTCTTCCGGCGCACATCCGTACTATTGCAGATGTATCCGGTGCGGGCGATACTGTAATAAGCGTTGCGGCCTTGTGTACCGCACTTGAAACAAATCCTGTTCTTACCGCTTCATTGGCCAATCTTGCCGGCGGACTTGTATGTGAGCAGGTAGGTGTTATTCCGATTGATAAAGAACATTTACTTAAGGAGGCATTATATTTAGATTTTGTGAAATAGTGCCAACAGTAACTCCTTACAACCAAACCCAAACAAAAAAAGAGCAAGTGGCCGAGATGTTCAACAACATCGCGTTCAGGTATGATTTTTTGAATTCTCTTTTATCATTGGGAATTCATAAAGGTTGGAGGAAAAAAGCAGTCAACGTTTTTAAGGATAAAAAACCAAAATTTATTTTAGATATAGCAACCGGTACGGCAGACTTCGCTATTGAAAATTTAAAAGCAAATCCTGAAAAAGTAATTGGCGTGGATATTTCAGCAGGAATGTTGGAAGTGGGTAAGCAAAAAATTAAAAAAGCCGGACTCGAAAATAAAATCGAATTACACTTAGTAGATGCGGAAAGGCTTCCTTTTGCGGATAATTATTTTGATGCAATAACCGTTGGTTTTGGCGTACGTAATTTTGAGAATTTAGAAAAAGGACTTACCGAAATGCAACGCGTTTTAAAACCCGGAGGTGATTTGGTGATTATTGAATTCTCTAAACCAAGTGGTTTTTTCAGTTATTTCTATAAATTTTATTTCAGTTACATAACACCGGCAATAGGTAAACTATTTTCAAAAGATCACCGTGCTTATTCGTATTTACCCGAGTCGGTAGAGGCTTTTCCTTACGGAGAGGTTTTTTGTGGGATTCTTTCGCGCAGCGGTTATAAGAAACCTGTTGCAATAAAGCTTACGTTTGGCGTAGCCTCTATCTATAAAGCCACGAAATAAAACCCGTTATTTTTCGTTATTTTTGTACGTTTTGCAGAAATCCTTTAATAAATACAATAATACAGTGGTTATCAGGCTCCGGCTGTTTTACTTTCTATTGTTTGCCACCTTTTGTCAACTTGTATTTGCCCAGCCTAATACTGAAAAAGGGCTTAATCTTCCTAAATTTTACAATCAGCGCATACATTTTGGTTTCAGCATTGGCTTTAACCAAACCGATTTTCGTATTCATACCGTACCCAATTCAAAAATGCCGCATGATGTGCATGATACTATTTTGTATCCTCAGGATACACTTACTTTAAAATCGGTACAAAGTAAAGCAGACCCCGGCTTTAACCTGGGTATTATCTGCGATTTGCGTATTCATAAATATGTACGTCTTCGTTTTCTTCCAAGCATATCTTTTGCATCACGAAGTTTGTTATATAATTTTACAGGTACCAAAACTTTCACCAAAGTAAAAAAATCGGAATCCAGTTTTATATTTCTTCCTTTAAACGTAAAACTTCAATCAAAACGCTTACAGAATTTCAGCGCTTACGTTGTAGGTGGCGGAGCATTCAGTATTGATCTGGCATCCGGAAAAAAAGACGCGGCAAACGATGCAGTAGTACGGCTGCAATCAACCGACTGGTATTACGAGGGTGGTGCGGGGGTTGATTTTTATTTACCGTATTTTAAACTGGCTTTAGAGATGAAAGTAATTACCGGCATGAAAAATATTTTAATTAAAGACAATACTTTTTTTACTACACCTATTAACAAACTCAATTCGCATATATTCCTTGTGAGTATTACTTTTGAAGGATGATTAAGATTGTTACTTTATCACTTACTCCTTCTGAAGCTTTTTCTGAAAATGAGATTAAAAAAAAATTAGTTCAGGAACTTTCTTTAAGCAATAAAGATGAATTGCATATTTTGCTTCAAAAGCGTTCAATAGACTCCCGCCAGAGAAATATTAAAGTAAATCTTACCGTTCAGGCTTTTATTAATGAACCTTTGCAGGAAGAAGAAATTACTTTTGACTACAAAAATGTTTTCTCTTCAAGACCGATTTTTATAATTGGTGCTGGTCCCTCAGGATTATTTGCTGCCTTACGTTGCCTTGAATTAGGATTAAATCCAATTATTTTTGAACGCGGAAAAGATGTGCAAAACCGAAGGAGGGATTTAGCTGCTTTGAATAAGGAACATATCGTAAATCCCGAAAGTAATTATTGTTTTGGTGAGGGCGGGGCAGGAACTTACAGCGATGGAAAATTATACACACGTTCGCACAAAAGAGGCGATGTACTTAAGACTTTAAAAACTTTGGTTTATCACGGGGCTGATAAAACTATTTTGGTTGATGCTCATCCGCACATAGGAACCAATAAATTGCCGCAATTAATAACTGCCATTAGGGAAACGATTTTGAAATTTGGGGGCGAAGTGCATTTTGAATCGAAGCTGACGGATATTATTACTGAGAAAAATAAAATCAAAGCTATTCAAATTAAAAATGCCGGTGTTGAAAAGGAATATCAAACAAATAATTTACTATTAGCAACAGGTCATAGTGCTGAAGATATTTATGAGTTGTTTCACAGGAAAAATATTTTAATAGAGGCAAAGCCTTTCGCAATGGGTGTGCGTGTTGAGCATCCTCAGGAAATTATTGATTCTTTACAATATCATTGTTCGGGTTTGTCTGATGTAAAAAATGTGCGCGAGTTTTTACCGGCTTCTACCTACAGTTTGGTTCACCAGGTAAACGGGCGCGGAGTTTATTCTTTTTGCATGTGTCCAGGTGGTATTATCGCGCCTTGTGCAACGGGTCCTGAGCAAGTTGTTACAAATGGTTGGAGCCCGAGTAAAAGAAATAACCCTTATGCAAATTCGGGGATTGTGGTGGGAATTGATAAAGCCGACTGGCAAAAATTTTCTTCCAAAAAACAATTAGCCGGGCTTGGTCTGCAACGTGAGTTGGAAAAATCTGCCTGGCTTGCCGGAGGAAAAACGCAAACCGCACCTGCGCAACGTTTGCAGGATTTTGTGGACGGAAAATTAAGTAAAAACTTACCTAATTGTTCTTATCAACCCGGACTGGCAAGTGTGGACATGAAAAGTGTATTGGGAAATATGATTGGAATATCTTTGAAAGAAGGATTTATCGCCTTCGGAAAAAAGATGAGAGGCTATCTTACAAATGACGCGTTAATTGTAGGCGTTGAATCCCGTACATCAACACCTGTTCGCATACCACGCGACAAAGAAACCTGTATGCATTTGCAAATAGAAGGCTTATTTCCATGTGGGGAAGGTGCCGGTTACGCCGGAGGTATTGTCTCCGCCGCTATGGATGGCGAAAGATGTGCGAATGCGATTGCTAAGCAAAAATTATAGTATTTATTCTTGGTAGATATATTACTTCTAAAACGAAGTAATTAAACATTAATAGACGTTTTAAACTTAACATGTCTTAAAACAAATTGTGTATTAATATTTGAGATGATGTCCAGCTTCGCTAATTTGTTAAGAATAAAATTCTGGTACTCGTCCATATTGGCGGAAATTACTTTTAAAAGAAAATCGGAATTTCCGGAGATATAATAGCACTCCAAAACTTCATCCATCGCCCTGATGGAAGATTCAAATTCAATAAATTTTTCTGAAGTATGCCTGTTTATACTAACGTTGCAATAATTAATAAGCGGCTTATTTACCAATCCGATATCAATAATGGCCACGTACCGTTTTATGATTCCATTTTTTTCTAGTTTTTTAATTCTCTCGTGAATCGGCGCAACCGATAAATTTAATTTTTGCGACAGATCTTTAATCGGTTGTTTGCAATCTTCCTGCAAAAGGTTAATTAGTTTAATATCTGTTTCATCCAGTTTCATGGCAAATAAAATTCTGTTTCCTTAATAAAAACCAATCAAAAGTAATAATATTTTCTGTAATATATATAAATAACAATAAAATATATTGATTTTAATATAAATACAGATGTTTTATATTGAAAAATATACATTTGTACAAATAATTTACCAATGAATAACGAAATCATAACACAACGCCTGGAGCAAGAACTTGATCGCTTAAAGGAGAAGAACAACATATATCTTGGCTATCCTTTAGCAAAAGATTTCAGGTATTCTGACTTAGCACCTTTTCTTAATCTTCAGATTAATAATGTAGGCGATCCTTATATACCCTCCTCATTGGCAATTGATACAAAAGAAATTGAAAAGGAAGTAATCACCTTTTTTTCCAATTTATTGAGAGCTCCTAAAGACAGTACCTGGGGATATGTAACAAACGGAGGAAGCGAAGGAAATCTGTACGGATTATATCTTGCGCGTGAGTCTTTTCCGCAGGGAATGGTTTACTATTCTGAATCTACTCATTACAGTGTCAAAAAAAATCTGCATCTATTAAATATACCGAATATTGTTATTCGTTCACAAGAAAATGGTGAAATGGATTACGAAGATTTAGAAAATACTTTATTCTCTCACCGCCATCAACCTGCAATCTTCTTTTTAAATATCGGAACAACAATGAAGGAAGCTATTGATGATGTTCTTAAAATACACTGGATCATAAAAAAAATGGCAATTAAAGATTATTATATTCATTGTGATGCCGCGCTTTTGGGAATAATTGCTCCTTTTCACAATGTGCGCCCGGCTTTTGATTTTAAAGACGGAATCGATAGTATTTCTATTTCGGGACATAAATTTATTGGTGCTCCGATTCCCTGCGGAATTGTACTTTGCAAAAAAGATCATAAAGAAAGAATCGGAAGAGCTATTTCGTATGTAGACACAAAAGATACAACTATAACCGGGTCGCGTAATGGTTTTACTCCGCTTCTTTTATGGTATGCGTTAAAGAAAATGGGAATTACAGGTCTCAGGAAGCGTGTACAGGAAAGCATTGAACTTGCGGATTATGCGCTTGGAAAAATTCAGGGCATCGGAGTTAAAGCCTGGAAAATCCAAATGCAATAACCGTTATTTTTGAAAGACCATCGTTTGCTCTCTGTCAAAAATATCAATTGGCCTCAGAAGATGATATTTCGCATATAATCTGCATGCCCGGAATTACAAAAGAAGCCATCGATAAATTTATCCTTGATCTGAATGATTCATTCATTAACGTAACAACAGAAAAATCCATCCCGAACGAAAATGAACTTTTTCTGGCTGAATATTTCTGAGAAATACACTTAAGGAAAGATTTAGTAAGTTACAATTTTGCAATAAATCTTCTCTCTGGTTTCGGTAACAAGAAAGATAGCTAAATTTTATAGCTAATGGATTATGTACCTCCTTACAGGCAGCAGATATCTGCCAAAATTTTAGCATGTAACTATTTCCGTTTAAGTTTTTTTAACAAGACGTAAAATGAGTTTGGCACGCGTATTGGTTTACCTATATTAATCAAAACAAAAAAAACATGAAAAAAGTAAGTTTAATGGTTGTAGCAGTGCTTATGAGTGCTGCGATGTTTGCCAATAGCGCAAGCCTTCCGAAAAATGCAAAAAAAGGTAACGGCACTCCGAAAACCGAAGTTAAAAAAGAACACAAACAAAAAGATGCTGCCAAAAAGCATAAAGAACACAAAGCAAAAAAATAAGTTTGTGAAATTTCTGAAAAAGGTACGTCGATCCGGCGTGCCTTTTTTATTTTTTAATAAACCTTAACACATTTTAACGCATAGTACGCAGGTTTGGCATTGCACTTGTTTATGTAAGTAAAAAGCAATATGAAAACCAAATTGATTTTACAACTTATCGTAATTGCATTTCCCTTATTTGTAAATGCGCAAACCGGTGATGGCACTATTAAAAAAACATACAATAAAGCAGGCGGATACAGTTTTAATTTTGGCTTTGGAGCAACCCAATTGAATTCAGGAAATCTTGAGGCTCTTAATACCCACTTGCAAAAATATAATTATGCTCTTGCGCCCATACAATATTCCACCTGGAACCTGGATGTTGTACACGCCCTGTATAAGAACACAGTATTTAATTTCGGGCTTACCGGGCTCATGAAGAGAAATACAGTAAGCGATTCTTCAAAAACAACGATGTCGGGTTTTGCGGTTAATGTAGATTTAGGAAGGGTTATTTATCACGCCAACAAACTACTGATTTATCCAATGGTTGGTGCACGTTTCGGTAGTTCAGATTTTCATTCCCACTATACCGGATTTAATAAGGCCAGCGATATTTCGGGTACCAATTCTTATCGTGCGATAGATTTTTCATTCAACATAGATTATCTTACTAACGGAATCGGAGAAAAAGTTGACTGGAGTTCATCTACTCCGAATTTACATCCCTCAGGTGTTTTATCCCTTTCGGTTGGTTATACGTTTTGTCCTTTCAACACGTACTGGAATGATAACAATTATGATATATCAAGTCGCTTTAACAGTAATATAAATTACCCAGCTAATGTTATAGGGAGTGTAACTCCTTCTAATTTCTCAATGTTCTATGTTACTTTAAAATTCGGAATGGGATTATTTTCTAAACAATAGCATTGTTACAGAATTAAGCAGGGCTTAATGTACTCTGAGATAAAATAGATTTACGGTGCCAACAAGATTAATAATTCACAATCTTACAATAGGTCTTCTCGCCGGTTTCTGTAACCACGGAGATTATTAAAATTTTATTATTGTTATCGCCTAATGGAATATAAACTTTGTCTGTGCTTACATTTTCTTTTTTCAAATCTGTAATTACTTTCTCTCCTAAAATATTGGTTACGTTTATTACCGCGTTGGTTGTATTTGCATAATTAAACTTCACATAGTATCCGCCGGCATCCCTGTTAATGAACATGTTTTTGGTTGGTTCGGCAACAGCTGCAATTCCAACCGCACTACCGTCAATAATCGTAATAATTTGTGTATACACGGATGAATCTCCGCAAGCGCTGTTGTAAGAGACCAACGTAACTAAATAATTTCCGGGAGTTGTGTATTGATGCGTTACATTCGTGTCAGGGCCACCGTTTCCGTCACCAAAATCCCACCAATAGGTATTCGCATTTGAACTTGTATTGGTAAATGTTACGCCAATGCTATCCGCAATAAATACTACGCTTGTTGCCGAAGGATTGTAAGAAGCAATGGTTGAAGAAACTCCCTGTAAAGTAAAACTCTGTGTTCCGTTATCGCAACTTCCCGCAGTATTTACATCCACACTGTAATTACCTGCGTTAACGTTAAACAATGTATCCGTTGTTGCTTTATTCAAACTTGTTTTAATGATATTGTTGTTCGCGTCTTTCCAATAATAATTCCAGGGACCGGCGTTATTCGCGTTTGCGGTAATATATCCGTCAGCAGAAGAATTGCAGGTTGGATTAACAGCATTACCTGTAACCTGTAAATTAGTATTAACCGTAATGTTCAAAACAAAGCGTGCTACAATTTTTTCTGTATCATGAATGGTACATGAGTAAGACCCGCTGCGCAAATCTTTATCAAGTCCTGTATAATTATCGTGCAAAACAATACAGGCACCACCCGGTAAATTTTGTAAATCTGTTCCTGTAATGGAATATGTATCGGTTGTATCTGTGGTAACCATCACCGGTATACTGTAATTCTGATTCAATGCGGGTAAACCGTTAATAGCGTAATCACTTCCGTTTAATCGTGTACCTATTCCCAAATGGCCGGCATCGGCACCCATGTACATCGCGTCGTATTCATCATCGTAACTTGTTGTTGCATTAGCATCAAAATAAATTGCCGTTTCAAAATTCATATTATGCCCGTTTGCTTTCAAACGCATCACCATGGGGTTTAAAGCGGAAGTCGTTTGCTGTGTATTTGTCCTTAATAATTCCTGGGCGCTTGCGGTTTTGTTAGCCTCCTTTGCCGTTAAAGTAGCAGTAGCAGCATTTACTTTTACATAAAACCCTTGTCCGGCAGGAATTGCATTTCCTATTCCGCCTGAACCCACCGCAGGATTACTGACACCTCCCACATAAGAAGCGTAACCTGCTAAATCAGGATTATAAACATAAATAGCATTGGCAACACTTCCGTTTCCGGCTCTTAGTGATGACCATAAAATTGGTGATGAATACGGATTACAAATAAGATTGTATCCATGATCGGTTGCGTTGGTTCCACCGCCAATATTTGTGCGTGTCAGATTAAAAGCAAAGTTCCCCTGGTTAGCGGGGCCCGTTGCATCTAACATAATATTTGTTGTTGTGTAAGTAGATGTTCCTAAATAAACCCAATAACCTTTTCCTATGGTCATAGGATCCGTAATATTTACAATGTTTTTATAACGTGAAGCGTTACTATATAAACCGCCAACAGTTTCATCATACCAGTTTACAGATGTAAAACTATACCAAAAACCATTCGGGCAATTAGCGCAGGTTATGGTTATATTATCATTCCAATCAGAGAAAGTTCTTCCTGTTAAGCCAGGGGAGCCCATCAGCGTCCATCCGGTTGTTCCTCCTTTGGCAAACATTTGCGCGGTAACATTTCCGGTTACGCTTCCTCCTATAACGCCAATCCTTGCAACAACAGTTGATGAAGTGGCAATTAAAATCAAATTTCCGGCGCTTGCAAAAGTTCCTGCAGTAGGTGTAAGTACACCAACTAAATTCAGCGTATTTCCCAATGTAAGTGTTTGCCCGCTGCGGTTAAGTGTAAAATTATTTAAGTAGTTCGAAGTTCCGCTTTGGGTCATATACAAAGAATTGGTAATTGCGCCGGCACCACCGATGCTTACACCAGAAGTAGAAGAACCGCTGAAACTTCCGCTGGTAACAGCAGTAGGAAAAGTTATCGCTCCGTTCAGAGTTAATGTTTTCCCGTTTAAATTTAAAGTTCCTATTGTGTGCGTAAAAGCGTTGGAAACAGTTAACGCCGTTCCAAGTGTCACAAGCCCGGAACCTGTGCGGTTAATAGTAAATTTGTAAAGTGATAAAGCTCCGGCAGTAAAAGTTAATGTGCCCAAAGTTCCCGTTCCACCTATTGATAAATTGGAATTAGCACTGCCCGTAATTGTTCCTGCTCCTGCAACAGTTCCGTTTAAGAAAAGGGTGAGCGCGTTATTTGTATTTAAAACAAATGTTGGCCCGGTGTTAAGTGTTAATGAATTTGTAACGATAGTATTACCCGCATTTAAAAGCCTTTTTGCGCCGCTGCCACTTGTGGTTAAATTATAATAATTTGTGTTAACGATGCTTTGATTTCCGGCGCGTGAATATATCACTGTGCTGTTTACAGAAAGTGTTCCGAATGCAGGATTATTATTTGTGCCGTTATTAAAAGTTCCGTCAACATTAATCGTACTTCCGCTGATGGTGGAACCGCTTGCAGCCGTTAAAGTAGAACCAACCATTACAGAATATGTTGCTGTGGTTGAACGGGGAGAGGGAACAGTAAAATTTATTGTTTGCGTACCGTCTCCAACCAAAACTTTTGAATTGAGGCCGCTCACAGTCCAGTTAGCAGAAATAGTTGGTGCCGGATTATTTACAATAATGTAAGTGCAGTTTGCGGTTGTGAAATTTGCGGGTGCTGTACCCGTTCCGTTTGTATTGGTTCCCCAGGTAGCCGGTGTATTTAAATTTCCTACTGATTTTGAATAATAGATTGTTGCTGAAAAAGATGAGTTCAAATAAAAATAAACAATAAGTAAGAATAAGGTTTTCTTCATGGATTTTGCAGTTTTACACTAACTAAATATAAATCAGTTCGGCCAGTGTAAAGCCTCAAATTCTACAAAACGCATGTTTCAGCGATTTAGTGATTAAATCATTTTATAATACGTAATAAGCTGTTTAATTGTAAAAAAATACCGTTCAGAGGAAGGGTTGATTTCAGGTGGTTTTTCAGATTTAGTTGTTTATCCGAATTATGCCGATGAAAGACCTGATTGTTAATACAAAAAAAGAAGTTTTCAGAAGGTATTTACCACGCCGAAGTTTATTTTTCCGGTACGGAAATCAAACGGATTGCCAAGCTGGCTGCCTATGGCGTAATTCATTTGGAAAATACCTGCCTTGGTTTCAAACGAAACTCCTGCACCAACGCTGTAAGGAGTATCTGTTATATATTTTCCGAATGAATTATTTTCATACCAGGCGCCATCCGCAAACAAAATTAAAGCGGAGTTTTGCTCAAACAAAAAACGATATTCTAAAGTGCCTATTGCAAAACTGCTGGCGTAAATAGATTGCTCATCAAAGCCCCGCAAAGTTTTGAAACCACCAATGCGGTACATTTCGTTTTTAAATAATTGCGGACTCATAATACTTCCGCCCTGCGTAGCAATTTTTATAGTGCTGTATTTAAAAAGCGGAATGTAAAAAGACATATTCCCGTCGACCTGGTATTGTGTACTTTTTAATTGCACGTTTGAATAAAGCGCATCGTTAAACTTACTGTTCTTTTTAATATCCCGATTACCCGCGCTTCCGCTTACATTAATGGAAACTCCGCTCCGGGGATTGAACCTGTAATTTAGTTTTTCGTAAAATATTCCCAAGCCATAAGCGTAAGTGCTGATATCCGCAAAATCAGGTAAAACACTAAGCCCCGTTAAAGAAGCAGTTGAAAGTAAATTGGTATTCCGTTGGCGGTAAAAAACTTTTATATTATTTAACCCGTTGAACAGGTATTGCAGCCCTATATTATTTTGTACATCAATAAATGTTGTATCGCGTTTGTAAATGCTCAATGTGTAATCTGTTCCTACCGGAGATTTAAACAGGTATGGATAAGACATGGCCGTTTTAAAATCCTGGGTCTGAAATTGAAGCCGTCGCCAGTTTAAATCAAATAATTCTCCGGCCCTGAAAATATTATTGTACAAGCGTATACGCATATCTCCGGTTAAAACGGTTTTTCCGTTTGATTGGGGTTGCAATCCAAGAATACCATCAAACTGACTGGCGTTTTTCTTGTCAAGAAATAAAAAAAGTTTGTTATACGTTTCCGTAATTTTCACTAATTGCGGTTTGGTTTCTTTTAAAAAAGGTAATTGTTTCAGTCGTTGCGGAATTTGTTTTATATAATGCTCGTCGTATGCGTCGCCCTGTTTTATGTGAAGGTAATGGTAAAGAAAATTTTTCTTAATCGTAGCATTTCCCTCTACAATAAAACTATCCAATTTTATAAAACGGTTTTTGCTGATGTGTAATTGCGCTTTAATGGAAGTACCGTTTATTTCAACGCTGTCAAACCTTACCCGTGCGAACGGATAACCATTGTCATCGCACCAGGTCAGGATTTTCTCTAAAAGTTTGCCTACCTGCGGCGGCGAGAATTTTGTATTAGAGTACAGTTTTTCGTGAAAGCCCGTTTGTGCTAAAATATCCGCGTCTAAATTTCCTTTTTTAAGATTGGCCCACTGATAGGTGGCGCCTGTTTGTAAAACTGCTTTGCATTGCACCGAATCACAAATAAGTGTATCGACAAAAGCCAGCAGATACCCTTCGTTTCTTAATTGCGAAATAATATTTTTCAGTTCTTTTTCAATATCTGTTTTTGAGGAATACGAGGTTTTTACTTTTATTTTTTTAACGAGTGAAGAATTATCAGGAATACGAAGTGTAAATAAAATGTTGTTTTGCCCATTTGTAAAAAAGGAAAACAAGGTGAAAAAAAGAAAATATCTGAACGCGGCTTTCAAGCTCATACAATAACGCACAATAAAGGTAATTTATTTCCTTTTAAGTATAAAAAACAGCTCCCTTCCGGCTCTGGGTTTGATGGAATTCAGGCAAGGCTCCATTTTTTCCGTAATGAAATCGGGCGAAAAAAGTTTTTTGTATTCTTCTTTAGTTCCGCCAAAAGGAGGGCCGTTTTCATTGGGGACTTGCGTAAAAAGCAAACCACTTAAATACCCGCCGGGCCTCAATAGTTCGTGCATTTTTGCTGCGTAGTCCAGGCGTAAAACAGGATTTAAGGCGCAGAAGAAAGTTTGTTCAATAATTAAATCGTATTGGCCTTTGTGAGTAAAAAAATCACCGCAAATTAATTTAGCTTTAACATGATTTTTCATTCTTTTCTTGAATCCTTCAATTGCTTCGGGCGCATAATCTAAAATGGTAATATTTGTAAAACCTTGTTCTAATAAATATTCTCCTTCGTAACAATTTCCCGCACCGGGAATTAGAATGGAGATGTTTTTATCTCTTAGTGTGTCAAAATATTCTTTGAGTGGGGCAGAAACGGAGCCGACATCCCAACCTGTTTCATTTGTTCTGTAACGTTCACTCCAGAAAGCCGCGTTTAATTCGGGTTCGGTCATTTTGTGTAATTCCTTTCGCCAAAAATGCTGCTGCCAATACGTACCAAAGTTGAGCCTTCTTCAATAGCGATTTTATAATCGGAGCTCATGCCCATTGAAAGAGTTTGAAGTTTAAAGTTTGAAGTCTCAAAGTTTATAGTGGTTAATTTTTCGAAAAACTCTTTCAGCGAACGAAACTCATTTCTGATTTGTTTATCATCGCTGGTGTTGGTGGCCATGCCCATGAGACCGGTAATTTTTATATGCTCCAGCTTTTTAAAATCTTCTGTTTGTAAATACCCTTCACATTCTTCAAAACTAAAACCAAATTTGGTTTCTTCTCTGGCAATGTATATTTGTAAAAGACAATCAATCACTCTTTTGTTTTTACGGGCCTGCTTATCTATTTCCTCCAGTAATTTTGAACTATCAACCGCATGAATTAAATGCACAAAAGGCGCAATGTATTTTACTTTATTCGTTTGTAAATGTCCGATGGCGTGCCAACGAATATCTTTCGGTAAGAGTGTTTCCTTTTCGGCTAACTCCTGTGCGTAATTCTCTCCGAAATCTCTTAGCCCGGCATCGTAAGCTTCCTGAATTAATTCTAAAGGCTTTGTTTTAGAAACAGCAACAAGTGTTACCTGTGCAGGCAATTCCGATTTTATGGATTGTAAATTTTCTTTAATGCTCATTTTGGCGGGTGGAAGAAAAGTTGATCGCCATACAGCCAGATATTATGCTCCGATTCAATCATTCCAATTTCTATTCTCTCAGCTTCTAGTAATGCCTCTCCGGGAGTTTTTGAGTACGATGAAATGGGTCTGTCGTAAACGTTATTTTCTTTGAAAATTTGAGAAGCATAATGTCTATACCAAAACATTTCATCTAAATTTGTTATGTTGGGATAATGTTTATCCCATAATTTTTGTGAGGCAAGTAGTTTTCTGGCTTGTGGAAAATAAATCCATCCTAAACCCATATTCTCTTCATTTTCCGAGTTTTTTGGCCTTAACACAGGGTAAATTCCTAATACTCGAATTTCCGTGGCGTTTATTTTTTTATCAAAGAACCAATCTTCTTTAAATTTATAAGCAACAATTTCATATTTATCAGAAGAAAAAGTCGTTTTAATATCTTCTTTGCTTTTTTGAGTCGTATATTCTTCGTCTTTGTAAATTATCAGCGAATCCCTCTGAATGTAACTATACAGAGTATCAAATAAACTTGCGGTACCAAACAGTAATGGATTATTTTCCTTGTAAACATTACGCCAAATTCTGCTCCATATTGCAACATCGGCTTCTTTCAGATAAGTGTAATTAACATAACCATCCTTGTTTTTTATCAATGAATCGGATTTAAAAATATGATCCGCGTGCAGTTTTCCGGTAGAGTCCCAAACATCCCATTTCCCGACGCGTAAATTATCTTTAAAATTCCCTTCGGCCTTTTTCTTTCCGTTCGGATAATGAGAAATATATTTACCATCCATCAAGCCATTTTTTAAATGGTACTCCGCTTTTACCTGTTTGTCTTCATACGCTTGCTTTTTTGTTTGAGAAAAAAGTAAGGTTCCGTAAAAAAACATAAATATGTAAAAGATTTTTTTCATGATTTAATCGGCAAGACTGTAAATAACCAGTCCACTACGAATTTTTGGTTCTACCCAGGTGGTTTTAGGTGGCATAATTCCGTTTATATCCGCAATATGTTTTAAATCGGTCATCGATACAGGAAATAAACCAAAAGCAATTGCGTATTTTCCCGAATCAACTTTTTCTTTTAACTCTTCTGCACCTTTTACTCCCGGCACAAACGCAACGCGTTTATTCGTACGTAAATCATCAATTCCTAAAATGGGTGCAAGAATATGATCCGACAAAATCGAAGCATCTAATTTTTTTACCGCGTCATCGCTTCCGCAGATTTCGGGCTTCGCTTTTAACTCGTACCATTTTCCATCCATATACATACTGAACTTATGTTTGTGTTCGGGCCTGTACGTATTTTGATTATGAGGAAGAAGCCGGAATTTTTCTTTTATTTTTTCGAGCAATTCAGGAACCGTGTAACCATTTAAATCAGTTACCACGCGGTTAAAATCAAAAACCTTTAATTGGTTTTCAGAAAAGAAAATGCCCATGTAGTAATTGTAATTTTCTTTGCCGGTATGATTCGGATTCTGAGCTTTTTTGGATTCTGCCAGACTTGCCGATGATGCCGAACGATGATGCCCGTCGGCAATGTAAATCGCGTTGGTTTTTTCAAATTCTTTACGAATAGTATCTACATTTTTTTTGTCGCCTATAATCCAGAGTTTGTGGCGCACTCTGTCGGTAGTAGTGAAATCGTAAGCGGGATTTTTTACCAGATAGTAACTTATTAAATCTTCAATCACCGCGTTGTTCGGATAAAAAAATAAAACAGGTTCCGCGTTAAAATCACAAACTTCTAAATACTCTTTTAATTTTTCTTCGCGGTCTTTTAAAGTTTGCTCGTGTTTTTTAATGACTCCTTTTTTGTAGTCTTCCACTGAACTGCACCCTACAAGGCCGGTATAAATATTGCCTCCTTTAAACTGCTGGTATAAATAGTAGCACGGTTTATGGTCGCGAATAAAAATTTCTTCTTTTAAAAAATCGAGGTAGCGCTGCTTTGTTTTTTTTAATCGTTCAGGAGAACCCGGTTTGCTTCTTTTTCCATCTGCAAAATCGGGGTTAATGATATGCAGAAAAGAATAAGGATTGGTTTCCAGTTTATGTTTAAGAATTTCCTTTTTGTAATTATCGGCACTGCGTGTAACTACCATATGCACCTTATCGGCTGCGGGGCGTATGCCTTTAAACGGAATGATGGTGGCCATCCTTATTTATTGGGTTTAATTTTACTTTTAGTAATAAACGCATTCGGAAATTCTGATTGAATTTTTTTGAGTATTTCAAAAGCTTCCACGCGGGTTTTAAAATTTCCTACTACAACTACATGATTAGGTTGCTTATAATCTATATAAGCCGGAATATCATTGTATTTAGAAGTAAATTTTTGTTTTACCTCTTGCGCTATAGTTTTATCAATGCCAAAATATATCTTAATGCGGTAGCCGTCGTACTCGCCATCAGTTCTACGGTGAAATTCAGAGCTTTTATCGCTTAGTGATTTAAACCTGATATCGGCATCGGGCGTGGATTGGGCACAGAGGCAAAAAGAGAGGCCTGTTAGCAATATGAAGAATAAATTTCTCATCAGGCAAAAATATGCACTAAAAATCGCATTTTTGTATTTTAAATGGAAAAAACGAAAATTACTTTGGGTTTTTCGCCTTGCCCCAATGATTGCTTCATGTTTGATGCCCTTATACATGGTAAAATTGATACCGGGGGACTCGAATTTGAGCCTGTTATAGAGGATGTAGAGACGCTCAATAGAATGGCCTTTGCAGGTAAACTCGATGTTTCCAAGCTGAGTTATCACGCTTTTGCCCATTTAACCAAAACGTATCAATTGCTTACTTCGGGCAGTGCCTTGGGTTTTAATTGCGGGCCGCTTTTAATTGCTTTGCCTCAGGTAGTTGAGAAAATCAAAAAAACTCCGGAAATAATTTCTTCTTTAAAAGTAGCCATACCGGGAAAATACACTACAGCTAATTTTTTATTATCGTTGGCTTACCTGCAATTGCAAAATAAAACAGAAATGATTTTTTCAGAGGTAGAAAATGCCGTTCTTTCCGGAAAAACAGATTTAGGATTAATCATTCACGAAAACAGGTTTACTTATCAGCAAAAAGGGTTAGTTAAGATTACGGATTTGGGCGAATGGTGGGAAACTGAAACAAAGACGGCTATTCCTTTAGGAGGAATTGTAGTAAACAGAAATATTCCTGCAGAAAAAAAGCTTCTGATTAACGAGCTGATAAAACAAAGTGTTGAATACGCTTTTGCAAATACAGCCGACGTAATGGGTTTTGTAAAGCAACATGCCCAGGAAATGGACGAGAAAGTAATGAAGCAACATATTGATTTGTATGTGAACGAATACTCTAAAGATCTGGGAGAGATTGGGAGAAAAGCTGTGAATATTTTATTTGATAAAGCGGTTGCGACAAAAGTTATTCTGCGTAAACCCGAAGATTTATTTATACAATAAGAATGGGAAAAAGAATTTTCTATATTTTTTTACTCGTGCTTGCTTTAAAACTTTCGTATTTTCTTTTTTATAAAGTTTGTTACAGCAATTTTGCAGAAGCGCGGGTTGAATGGAAACGCGACCTGATCACCTTATTTTTCAATAGCGATTCCGGTTGGTACGAACGAATTGCAACTACCGGTTACCCGAAAATTGATAAGCCGGAAGAAATAGGCCATACCGATGGAGGAAAATATTATCAAACCGAATGGGCATTTTTCCCTGTATATCCGCTCACAGTAAAAGCTGTTATGTGGTTAACCGGTTTGGATTTTAACCACGCAGCTTTTCCTTTGTCGTTACTGTATTGTTTTTTTTGTTTTGTTTCTTTTTATTTTCTTAACATAAAAGTATTAGGTACTTCTGAGGAAAAAGCCTTTTTCCGCACTTTTGTTTTTGCGCTTTTACCTTTTAATTATTATTTCTCGATGTATTATACCGAGGCGCTGTTTTTTACTTTAATGGCCGGTAGCTTCATCATGATAAAAGAAAACAAACTTTGGGCGCTTTCCCTTTTGCTGATTCCTCTTGCTGTTATACGTGCAAATGGCCTGGTAATTTGTTTGCCCTTGTATTTATTTTTTTTAGAGACTCGCGGAAAAACACTTTTTAAATTAGACTGGCCAACTTTTTTAAGAAGTTTTTATTTTATCACGGCTCCATTGGCGTTTGGCGCGTATTGTCTTTATCAAAAGTATATGACGGGAATGTACTTTGCTTTTTCGGCTGCACAGGCGGGTTGGTATCGTGAAAGTATGTTACCTTTTTTATCGCTTTTTCGCAGTGGAGATTTTGCTTCGCAATTTAATTCGGTTTACGTTTTGCTTTATGTGGCTGTAATAATTTTATGCCGCAAAAAATTTCCACTCAGTTTAAATGTTTTGCTTTGGATCAGTATAATTTTACCACTTTGTTCCGGTTCAACAATTGCTGTTCAACGTTATATTGTGCCGATTTTTCCGTTCACTATAATTATTTGTGACGCGCTTGAAAAAATAAATCTCAAAAAATTAATATGGCCTTCGCTGTTGGTTTTACATTTTGTCACTTTTTATCTTTGGATAATTTCTCACCCTTTAAGCATGTAATATGAATATCACTTTCAGAAATGCCGGGCTAAAAGATTTACCTGCTATTGTAGAAACCTACAATTCCACAATTCCCGGCCGCATGGTTACCGCAGATTTAGAACCCGCAACCGTTGAAAGTAAAACCGCCTGGTTCAACAGTCATAACCCGAAAACACGCCCGCTTTTGGTGGTTGAGTACGCAGGACAATACGCTGGTTGGATTAGTTATACCGATTTTAAGAGTCGTCATGCCTACCATAAAACAGCTGAATTAGGGATTTACCTCGAAGAAAAATTCCGTGGCAAAGGTTTGGGAGATGCCTGTTTAGAATACGCTATAGAAAAAAGCCCTTCTTTAAATATCACCGCGCTCACCGGTTTTATCTTCGGCCATAACGAACCAAGCCTTAAACTTTTTTACAAACACGGTTTCGAAAAATGGGCGCACATGCCCCAAATTGCCGATATGGAAGGCATTTTGTGCGACCTCATAATTGTGGGAAGAAAAGTATAAGGCATTTTTGCAATAATTCGTACCTTTATTGAAGTGAAGAAAATCGTTTTAATCTCAGTCATTTTTTTCTCTCATACTTTATGGGCACAGAATTATTTTTCCAAACTGATCGAAAACGAAAAAAAATCTTTCTTTTCTCTTAATAATGCAAAAAGTTGCGCGCTAAGCAGCAATTACAATGTGAATTATTATTGTTGCTATTGGAATTTAAACCCTGCGGTTGATGCAATTTCGGGGATTGTGGCTATGCATTTTAAAGCGTTGTCGGCAATGGATTCCCTGCAAATGGACATTGCAATTACAATGAACATCGACAGTGTTTATTACCACAATAGTAAAGTTAATTTTTTGCAACAAACCGGCGATGTACTCGGAGTAAAATTTCCTTCAACCATTGCGGCAAATAATTTTGATTCGGTGAAAGTGTATTATCATGGTTTTCCCGGTTCAACCGGCTTTGGTTCTTTCAAACAAGGCACACACGGAAATAATATTCCTGTTTTGTGGACACTTTCTGAACCATATGGCGCCAAGGAATGGTGGCCCTGTAAACAAACGCTGGAAGATAAAGCAGATTCGATAGATGTATTTATAACTTGTCCGCAAGGAAATAAAGCTGCCTCCAACGGTTTGCTTAAACAAATAATTCCGCAGGGAGCAAACAATATATATCACTGGAAACATAAATATCCTATCGCTACTTATCTTATCTGCGCAGCTGTTACAAATTATTCTGAATACACTGACACGGTAATTCTTTCAACAGGAAAATTACCTGTTTTGTATATGACATACCCCGAGGATAGCGTTGCATCACGGCAAACCGAATCGCAACTGCATACGGTGTTAAGATTTTATGACAGCCTTTTTGTTCCCTATCCTTTTATGAGTGAAAAATACGGACAGGCTCAGTTCGGGTGGGGCGGAGGGATGGAGCATCAAACCATGACTTTCATTGTAGGTTATTATATTGATTTGTTGGCGCATGAATTATCGCATCATTGGTTCGGCGACCATATAACCTGTGGTTCCTGGGCCGATCTTTGGCTGAATGAAGGTTTTGCCGTGTATTGCACCGGGATAAGTTTGGGCCGTTTGTTTGGTCCTTCGGCTTTTCGTAACTGGCAGGAACAACAGGTGAGCAATATTACTTCTTTGCCGGGTGGTTCGGTTTACGTGGATGATACAACCAATGTAGGAAGGCTCTTTAGCGGAAGGCTTACCTATGCAAAAGGCGCGTATTTGCTGCAGATGCTGCGATGGAAGTTGGGCGACAACGCTTTTTTTACCGCGATAAGAAATTACCAGAATGACCCTGCGCTTTCTTATACTTTTGCACGCACCAATTTATTGCAACAACATTTTGAAGCAACGTCGGGACAAAACCTGAACAATTTTTTTTCTCAATGGTTTTACGGGCAGGGTTACCCGAGTTATCTGACTATTTGGAACCAGGATAAAAATAATCAATTAAAAATTATTTTGAATCAAACAACCTCTCACTCTTCAGTGCCGTTTTACCAGATGCCTGTCCCCATTGAAGTAAAAGGGCAGGGACACGATACCATTCTGGTTTTTAATCATACTTATAACGGAGAAATTATTTATACGAATTTGAATTTTAAAGCCGATACTATTTTGTTTGACCCCGATATAAAAATTCTGTCGGCAAGTAACAAAGTGATAAATGAATTTGATTATATAAGAAGTCAAATGAACCTCGTAATTTACCCGAATCCTGCCACTACATATTTAAACATTGAGATAAATGATTTAAGTAACTATCCGAATAAAATTGAACTTTACGATATGCTTGGGCAGAAAATTTTGGAGGCATACCCCAATAGAAATAAGATTTCGGTTGATCTGATTGATTTTGCCCAGGGGACTTACTTCCTTAAGATTATTTCGGGTAATAAGGCCACCTCTCACAAAATTGTGATTGAGAAGAATAATTAACAGAAAATAGGTACTTTTGCAGCCCTTAATGGTCCCGTAGCTCAGCTGGATACCTGCCTGCCGTCGCGCAGGCCTGTGTTATGGCAGGCAGGGAGCATGAGTAGTAAAATTTGACAAATGTTCTTTGTATATGTTATAGTTAGTAAAGTAAAGGGATTGCGGTTTTATGTTGGAATGACCGAAGATATTTCGGGGAGAATGGCAGAACATAATTTCGGCAAGACCAAATCAACAAAAGGATATATTCCTTGGGAGCTTTTCTTTTTTGAAGAATACAAAACAAGAAAGGAGGCACGTGAACAGGAAAAATACTTGAAAGCCGGTTCCGGAAAGGAGTCGATAAAAAGAAAATGGTCCCGTAGCTCAGCTGGATAGAGCATCAGCCTTCTAAGCTGACGGTCTTTGGTTCGAATCCAAACGGGATCACGGTGCCAAGCCAATAAAACCCTCACAGTTTTAAACTTTGTTTAATTCGGGCTGAGGGTTTTTGCTTTTATTACTTGCACAAAACTTGCAAATTTTCAGGTGAAAGCTACAACAACTGTAGCCATGGCAACAATTAAATTAACTTTAGATAAACGAAGAGCTAAAATGGATGGAACCTATCCATTAGTATTCAGGGTTCATAGTAAGGGTTAGTTCAATTACAACGTTCTTGCAAGAGAAGTTTTTTTCGTATCTTAGTTCTGCAATTAAATACGTATGAAATGATGAAAACAATGTTTACCCTTTTTACTTTACTAAGTCTTGAGGCCTTTTCTCAGGAAAATATTATTGATAAAAAATTACGATTGGCTTCAGAATATAGGGAAAGTCGAGCAAAAGCAGGAACAAATAAAAATTCAGGCATTCAAACGGTAACTTATACGGTTAATTCTATCGGGTATACTCCTTATGCTGAGGTTGGAACTCCTTTTCTAATCGGAACTGATGATGTTTGGAGCACCATTATAAATATCGGATTCAATTTTTGCTATTTCGGGAATTCATATAACAAACTTATTGTAAGTGCGAATGGACAATTATCTTTTGATACAACAAAAGCATCTGGATATGATGGATGGTCAATTTCCAGTGCTTTGCCAAATACAATCGATATGCCCATAAATACGATTTGTGGAGCATTCAGAGACATTGACCCTGCTCTTGGTGGAAATTCATATTATCAATTAATCGGTACTTCTCCCAATAGAATTTTTGTGGTAAGCTGGGATAGCATTCCTCTATTTGACAATATAAGTAGTACAAGTACGTGTGGAGGCACTCCAAATTCAACTTTTCAGATTGCTCTGTATGAAAGTACAAATTATATCGAGGTATATATTAAAAATAGTTTCTCATGTGCTCAGTGGAATGGTGGATATGGGATTGTTGGTATACAAGATGCCACAGCTACAAATGCTGTTTGCCCACCTGGTCGTAATTATCCAAATACCTGGACAGTTGTTAATGAAGCTTGGAGGTTTTTACCTCTTAGTGGGGCTTGTTTTACAACAAGTGCTAATCAAATACAAAAAAATAATCCTGTTAATGTTTACCCTAATCCTTCTATAAATAACGTAATCATACAATCTTCAACAGAGCTTGGCTCAATTATTATTTTCAATTCTTTGGGTGAAATTGTTTTTGAAACAAAAAGCAAAAACATTCAAGAGCAAATTGACCTGAGTAAATTATCTTCTGGTATTTATACCATTCAGGTGCAGGAAAGATTCAGTAAGTTGGTGAAGGAGTAATTCATATTTCTGTAAACTAAAAATCCTCACGGTTTTAAACTCTGTTTAATTCGGGTTGAGGATTTTTAGTTTTTATACTTGCATAAAACTTGTAAATTTCATGGTGAAAACTAACGCCAAAACTCTTATATTTAAGATTAATTAAAAAATCAAAAATGAAAAAAATAGGGCTGGGTTTAACAATATTTGGACTATTTATTTTTTATACCTCATTTGCGATAAACTCAAAACATAAAATTGATTCACTACTTAAACTGCTTAAAACTGATAAAGAAGATACCAACAAAGTTAAACATCTGACATCTCTTTGTTGGCATTTCAGGGTGATAGGAAAAATGGATACAGCTTTGTGGTTAGGCAATGAAGCGTTAATCCTTGCCGGAAAAACGGGTTTTTTAAAAGGTAAGGCAAGTGCGTATACTATGTTGGGAGTTGTTTATTGGAATCAGGGATTTTATCCGAAAGCGCTCGAAAACTATTACAATGCTTTGAAAATTTATGAAGAAACGGCAAACGAAACAGGAATTGGAATAATTACAGGAAACATAGGTATTGTTTATTACAACCAGGGGGATTACCCGAGGGCACTTGAAAATTATTTTAAAGCTTTAAAAATCAAAGAAAAATCGGGAAACAAAATCGGGGTTGAATTACTTTACGAGGATATCGGAACTGTTTATGAAGCCCGAATGAATTATTCGCTGGCGTTAGATTATCTTTTAAAAGCTTTAAAAATCGGAGAAGAACTGAAAAATAGCAGCGGTATCGCAAGGGCTGCAAACGGCATAGGAAATGTTTATTACCATCAGAATAATTACAATAAAGCACTCGATTATTTTTTAAAAGGGGCAGAAGTCAGTGAAAAAACGGGAGATAAAACCATTATAGCGGCAAACAGCGGCGATATAGGCAAGGTGCTTCTGAAACAAAAAAAATATAAAGAAGCAGAGAGGTATTTCCTTCAGGGGCTCGTAATAGCTGAAGAAATTCACTTACTTGAATCAGTAAAGGAGTTTAACCTCCGGCTTAGTATTCTTTATGAAGAAACCGGGCAATTTCAAAAATCTTATAACAGGTATAAAAAGTATACTTTGGAAAAAGATAGTTTATTTAATCTGGAAAAGAATAAAGAAATGACCCGGTTTGAAATGAATTATGAGTTTGAAAAGAAGGAGAATGCTGTCAGGGCTGAACAAGAAAGGAAAGATGCGGTTGCAAAGGAAGAAAAACAAAAACAGCAAATTATTACTTATGCCATAGCGGGAATATTGTTCCTGGCAATAGTATTTTCACTTTTCTTATTTAATCGGTTTAAAGTTACACAAAAACAGAAAAAAGTTATTGAAGAGCAGAAAGAACAGGTTGATGCGGCTTATGAAAGTTTACATGAAAGGAATAAGGAGGTGATGGATAGCATTTTTTACGCCAGAAGAATTCAAAAAGCATTAATTACATCAGAGAAGTATATACAGAACAGATTGAGCCGGCTAATTAAAAAGTAGCATTCATAATTTGGTGTGAGCTCTGTCAGCCTTCATTATATGGAAGAATTGGAGCAGAAAGGGATAGACCGGGGAAATAAAACAAGGAAGTATAATACATAATAGTTATTGGTATAGTCAAAATCTTCTCTTATATTTATTCAATCATTAATAATTTTATGCGGGAATTTTTTTTACTCATTTCAATTATATTTATTTATTTCCATTCCTTATCGCAAAACCCGAAAGCCGATTCAGTTTTAAAAATACTTACTACGTTAAACGAAAATGAGAAACCTGCTTTGTATAATAGTCTTTGTGCTATTTACAGGCAGAGCAACTCCGATAAAAATATTGAATACGCAACGAAGGCTATTGAAATTTCTGAGAAAACCGGCAATGAAAGGGAAAAAGGCTATGCCTTATCGAATTTGGGTTTCGGATATTTTATAAAAAGCGATTATGATAAAACGACACAATTTACCGCTCTTGCCATTGAAATAGGAGAGAAACTTTCTGATCAGAAACTTTTAGGGGCTTGTTACAATACCCTTGGGCTTGTCAACCAGAATACAGGCAACATGAATAAGGCGCTCGATAATTTTCTACTTGCTTTAAAATACCGGGAGTCAATCAAAGATACAAACGGGATGGCTTCCACCAATAACAATTTGGGAGAATGTTATCGTATGTTTGGCCGAAATACAAAAGCTTTGGAAAGACTTCGCCGCGCGGAGCTATTGTATAAAAGCGTAAATAATAAAAACGGATTGGGTAGTGCCTACAGTAATATGGGAGGAGCCTATTATCAGTCGAATAACTATAATAGCGCTATTCTTTATTTTGAGAAAGCAATGCAACTTAGAAAGGAAACAAAAAATAAACGAGGATTAGCTATAATACTTATTAATCTTACCGAGTTAAATCTGAAAATTAAAAATAATAAAAAAGCCCTTTTGTATGTAAAAGAAGCCACAGACATTACTAAAACCGTTAGCGATCCTTTGCTCTATGTTACAAGCTTGGCATCTCTTGCAAATACTTATAAAGCTATTGATAGTAAAGATTTTGCCGAAAAAATTATTAAAATAGCTGCAGACAGCGCACGAAAACTGGGATTAAGGCCACAATTGCAGCAGTTCGAAACCAGTTATGGAGAAATATTACACATTGCCGGAAAAGATAAAGAAGCTTATCAACACCTCCTTAATTCTATGTTGCTTAAAGACTCCATTTATTCAGACGAAACCACCCAAAAACTCAATAACCTGCAAGCGGAAATTGACAGGCAAAAGCGCGAAGCAGAAATTAAGTTAGAGGAAGAAAGTAATAAGCAACAAAAAATTGTACTTACACTTTGCCTGATCATGTTGTTGCTTGTCGCAGTTTTTTTTATAACTCAATATCGTATAAAACATAAAGCAAATATTTTGCTTGAAGATCAAAACAAAATAATCGCGTTGAAAAATAAAGAAATTGGTGATAGCATTGATTACGCGAAAAAAATCCAGGCAGCTATTTTGCCACTTACAAAAGACGTAGAGAGAATTTTTCCAAAAAGTTTCGGCGTATATAAACCCAAGGATATAGTTAGTGGGGATTTTTATTGGTTTGTTGAACATCAAAATAAATATTTTATTGCCGCTGTCGATTGTACCGGCCATGGTGTGCCCGGTGCTTTTATGAGTATGTTGGGTAATGACAAACTTACACACGCGGTAAAAGATAAAAACCTGACCAGGCCTTCCGATATATTATCTGAACTGAACAACAGTATTAAAATGACTTTAAAGCAAAATGAAACAGATTCTGTGCTAAGAGACGGAATGGATATAGGGTTGTGCTCTTACGATTTCATAAATAATAAACTGGAATTTTCGGGTGCAAACAGGCCCTTATATCTTATAAGAAATGGGATTCTTAATGAATACGCGCCTACAAAAGCAGCTATTGGCGGCCTTACAGAAAACCATTTTAATTATATCAACCATACCATTGAAATACAAAAAAATGACACTATTTATATTTTTACGGATGGTTTTGCTGATCAGTTTGGCGGCGATAAGGGTAAAAAGTTTTCTACCAAGCGTTTAAAAGAAACCCTTTTATCTCTTATAGACAAAAATATGGAGGAACAAGAAAAGGAGCTTCTACGGATTATGAATGAATGGACTTTTCGCAATGACAAAAAATACGATCAAACTGATGATATTCTTATTATAGGAATAAGAGTTTAATGTACGGAAGGATTTTTCGAATTAAAGATTAATACAGGGGAATCGTGAATAAATTTCAAGCAAACTAAAAATCTTCGTTAACCGCTTCAAACACCGTTTCTTTATTCGTAAGAGGATGATGAATAATCAATTTAGCCGCATGAAGCGCGATGGCATTTGGTTTATATAAAATTGCAGAACCGTAAAGCTCATCACCCAAAACAGGGCAGCCCAAATAAGCCAACTGAACCCGTATCTGGTGAAATTTTCCGGTATATAAATCTATTTCCCACAAGAAATTTTTGTCGTGAGGTATTACTTTATACTCCAATTTTATTTTTTCGGCAAACCCGGTTCCTTTAGGTACAATCACCGCTTTCTTTTTTTCTTTGCGGTGCCATTGCTCTAAAACGTTTTCCATCTGCGCGGGAGCATTTTGTGTTAAAGTCAGGTAATATTTTTTTACTGTGCGCTGCGCAAATTGTTCGCTTAAATTTTTTAAATATTCTTTTTTCTTAGTAAACAAAACCACACCGCTTACCGGCCTGTCGAGCCTGTGTAAATGCTGTATATAAGGAAGTTTTTCTCCTGTTTTTTCTTTCAGGTAATTTTTTACCTGTTGCAAAAGATTCGGAAAATTATTACGGTCCGGTTCCACCATTAACCCGGCAGGCTTGTTGCATACCAGAAGTACGTCGTCTTCGTATATAATATGTGGTTCAGCCATAATAATCCCGGCAAAGCTATAAAATCAATCCTGATTGTAAATTGGTTTTTAAACGTATTTTTACCCGGTAAAATGAATACAGAAACAAAAGAACTAAGAAAGGCCAAAAAGAAACTCAAACACAAAACGCAAATCAGCAAAGAGCGGCAAACCGTTGTGCATTGCACTTACAATCCTTTGGCGGCGGTTCGTGTTTGGCCCAGTACCTTTTTGATTGAAAAAGAAAGTGGCCGAATGGCTAAACTCATTACCGCTTTTAATATTTCATTTGCACCCGAATGGACTTTCGGCAGTACCAATAACTGTTTTACATTGGTTTTTGAAGGGCTTAGCAAAGGCTGCGCTTTTTTTGACTTGGTGGAGGATATCCCGTTGCCCGCCCCCTTTGTGGTTAAGAATATCCCAAGAAATAAAACCGATGTTTACAACGTAATGTTGGAATAAGCTCATTTTAGACCAATTCAGACTCCCAAGAATCCTTCTAATTTCTCTCAAAAAAGGCCTGTTTTTGCTTTATTTTTGAGAATGAAACAGGGGCTGGCCCTTCTGTAAAATTTATACCCTTTGGTAAATTTGCAATTGGCCCTTGTAATAATAAAAACAAGAATTCTAAAAAATAAAAATCCATGCTGAAAAAATTACTTCTGAACTCTTTACCCGTTTTACTAAGCGCAAATTTGCTAGCACATGAAGGTGATAAGTCATGGGCCACAAACTGGCAACCCTCAAAAGTTTTCATTGAAAACAAGGGGCAGTTCCCTAAAGTAAACGACAGAGAAATACAATTTGCTATCGATCATGATCGCACTAAATTTTATTTTTCTGCTACGGGCCTTACCTACGCGTTTTTTAAAAGCATGCCGAAAAAAGAGGAAAATGAACACGAGAGAGAGCGTGAAAAATTTAAATCTTTCTCTGAGTGGCAGGAAAAAGAAAAAGAAGAGCGAAGCGCCAATGTAAAAAGAGATTACGTTCACCTTATATGGGAAAACAGTAATCCAAATGTAAAAATTGTAGCCGAAGAAGAGGCTTCGGAATATTTCAGTTATGCTCTTGCACAAGGAGAAGATGTCATAAACATAAATTACATTAAAGCCTTCAAAAAAATTACGTATAAAAATCTGTACCCGAATATTGACGTGGAATACGTTTTTCATCCTACCGAAGGAATTAAATACTCTCTGATT